>Ga0208625_100361_pt1 | contig 12230 bp, 5 predicted proteins | sample LakWasMeta8_HOW4_2_FD_183858 | JGI IMG/M metagenome (GOLD analysis project Ga0208625, IMG submission 183858) | Freshwater sediment methanotrophic microbial communities from Lake Washington under simulated oxygen tension - Sediment Metagenome... | ecosystem: Environmental > Aquatic > Freshwater >... | reverse complement strand
ATTGCGTAAACATCTTTAGCGAGCTGTGGCGGCATCTCTCTGAGCCGTCGTTGGATATGTGCGGTAATCCATTTAGTTAGGCTTTCTAGATTCATCAACAAGGAGACCATATAAGCAACTTTTCTGACGATATCTCGTTTCTCTTTATCTTAAGGGCTGTCCGCTGTTCGTCACAAAGCCGACGATCTAGGGTAACGCATGAAAGTCGCTTCTGGGTCGTTTTTTCACCTTCTGAGCCATCAGATAATACATGTTAAATTGATTACTCTGCATGCGTTGTTAGATTTAATTGTCTTTTGCTTTTCGGTGCAACATAGCGGCAAATTCGCCTGCCAAATTCACAAAATCGGACGGCATTAACACGATGGTAGTGGTATTTTGTTCCGCGCCCACCTCGGCAATCATCTGCATGCGCCTCAGTTCGAGAGCAATGGGATTTTCGGAGATTTGTCGAGCGCCATCGGATAATTTGCTCGCAGCCTCTTGTTCTGCTTCAGCTTTAATGAGCCGTGCCCGTTTTTCCCTGACAGCCTCCGCTTCACGCGCCATCGCTCGCTGCATCGCTTCTGGAATTTCAACATCCTTCATTTCCACCATCTCGATCTTGACGCCCCAAGCTTCGGTCGCACTATCAACAATCTCACGTAACGATTGATTGATAGTATTTCGATCTTTGAGCACTTCATCCAACAAGTGCTGCCCTATGATATTGCGCAGACTGGTCAGTGCGACTTGATGTACCGCCAAGCCATAATTTTCAACCGCAATGACCGACTTGGCGGCATCGATGACCCGATACCAAAGCACGGCATCGACTTTAACCGTGACACTGTCCTTGGTGATCGTCTCCTGGCGTTCCACCGTAACCGTTCGAGTTCGCATATCAATCGTTTTCTGCCATTCGATCAGCGGAATGATCCAATACAAACCAGGACCGGCTATGCGTTTAAATCGGCCAAGTCTGAAAACCACGCTTCTAACGTATTCGTTGACAATGCGAATGCCAGATAACAGGAAAACCACAATTATAAGGATCACTATTTGGCTATTTGTCATGATATTTCCCCCTGAAACAAATTACTGTACATCAAGCAATGCCGGAGCTTAGCAATGTCCAGCATTGCTGGACATTCCTACCCCGTCGTCGAAATTTTCAGCGTTAAATACCTTCTGGTAGTTTCGAACGCATCATTTCCCTTCGATCCAGTTTGAAACCGTCAACTATGAAGGTGCCATCACCGATGGCATGAAGAGTTCGCTTCTCTTCCCGTAAATCATCAAAATAGGCTTCGACACCCTCAAGGACGACAATGTTGTGCTTTTCAATGATATCGATAACTTTGCATTCAATGTTTGCTAGGCATTCTTTGATCAAAGGCGCGCCAACATACTTTCCTTTCACAGGGGTCAATCCGAACGTTTCAAATTTATCCGTGTCAGCGCCTGAACAGGTCCCCACCCCAACGACCTGGTCTATTAGATCTAGAGTGGGAATCGCTATGACGCACTCTTTCGTATTCTGGATCGCGTGATAGGAATAGTTCCAGGCCCCAGTCGTCATGGCAAATCTCGGAGTAAAATCCATCACCATGGTCCACGAGATGGTCATGATGTTATTCTTCACCCCATTAAATGTCGTAACGAAAACAACTGGCCCTGATTCTATCAGCGTAAATGCTCGGCTAATTGGTATCTTCTTCATATGAACGCCCATATTGCTTGATCAAAAGTCCCTAACGTTGATTACGGGCGAAGCAAAAAATTGGATCGAGTAGCAATCGGTTTGTTAAAGTGGTGGCCGCATATTTTGCGGTCACCACTGGGTTTCGAAAGCTAAATTTCAGTTTGTTCTGAAATCTCAAGAGCATCATCGACTTCTATGCCAAGATACCTCACCGTACTTTCTAGCTTAGTATGGCCGAGCAGTAACTGGACCGCCCGTAAATTTTTTGTTCGACGATATACCAAAGTCGCTTTTGTCCGGCGCATGGTATGAGTTCCATAGGCAGCCGGATCAAGACCTATTGATTTAACCCAATGCTCAACTATGCGCGCATATTGTCGTGTCGAAAGATGCGGCGAATCGTGAATCCGACTTGGAAAAAGGTACTCATCGGATTTCAGTTTAGCTTGGCTAATCCAAGTTGCCAAAGAGTCTCTAGTTTGTTCAGTTATCTCAAATTGAACCGGCCTATGCGTTTTCTGCTGCATGATGATTGCGCGTGATGATACCCGACCACCTTGTGCAACATCACAGACTTTAAGTTTGACCAAATCACATCCCCGGAGCTTGCTATCGATAGCAAGATTGAAGAGTGCCAGTTCACGGGTGTTTTGGGCCATCTGCAAACGGATGCGAATGGCCCAGATTTCTTTCAATTTTAGTGGCGATTTCTGACCAATCAACTTGCCTTTGTTCCATGGTGCGTGTTGATTGTTTTGATTTTCTTGGTTCATAACAAACTCCTAACCTTTGTTTAAGGAGAGTTATTGTCACGCTACCGAATTAAACCGACTGGAACGGGCGCTGACCGGCCAATTGCGGACCATGCTGCTTCGGCTCTGAGTGGCAGCAGTCGGACTCATACCTGTCTTTTAATTGCCTGACGTAGCAAGCCTGCCGAATCTTTGGGATTACGGGCGAATTGAAGCGACATGACATTTTTAAGTGTCAACGAATACGGTTAGCGATAACACAGACTAACGAAGAAATTGCCAGAGAAATGCAAGCCCCGGTTAAAATCTAATCATTTCAAAAAATCGAAGCCGGGCTCATTGGGCAACAAAAAGCCGGTTGATCTACAGCTTCGTCAGTTTAGTATTCACATTCTTGCTGGGCGATCATAACTAGGCTGAGATTGTGACGCTTATTTGCTCAGCACATTAGTTAGTACACCACAATCGGAGCATTGACTAGATGAATGGCATCCAGCAAACCATCTTTCGCAACAAGATCAGCGGCCGTCCTAGCATCGATTGGAACTCCCCCTATCGATAGAACAGTGCCAGATTCAACCATTGCACCGCCAATTCTCGGATGCTCAAGGACTGCACTGATTAAGCGGTTCTCGTAGGCCGACATCACCATCAAGCGATCAGCAGTGCCAGCGAGAAACTTCGCGCTGCTGACATGACCTGCTTCGACAATTTCTGGGTTTTCGAGCCAAACTTGTTGATTGATGCCCTGGCTTGTGCTGGGTCTAAGTTTGCCTGTCTTGGGATCGATCAGCTTATGAAGCGGGTGCTTTGGATCTCGGACAAGTTTAGTCAGATGCCTACGGAAAGTACGCCTACTTGTGGTTGTACCAATGATGCCCAATTGGGACGCTCTTATGGTTAGACGAGGAGGTTGGGCAGCGCCTGCTCCTACTCCGCCCATGACTCCTAAGGGTACAAGTGAGTACATGGCAAAATTGTTTAGTGATCTATTGTTCGAAATCCAATAATGAAGATACTTCAGCCCTCCTGGCAACTCTGCTGCTAGCCCCATTGTTTTCATCATTGGGCCCATCACCTGTGCAGCATGATATTCTTGCTGGAATTGGCTGTGTTCTAATGCATCGTCAATGCCAATCAATGTAGCAAGCGGAATATTCTCATAGAAAGCTAAAAGGTTCCTCCAAGGCAAAATAACCTTATTAAGTAGGAAATTTAGCGGCCTGTTCCCAGTATCCACGTTGGAGATTGGTTGTATCAGTCTATGATCCGGTTTAGGGAAAGCCCATTCTGTTTGCGTTGTCCAGTCCGGGGGAGATTGCATCGCAGACTGGTTATGTTCGCCAAGTGGTGACTTGGCAATACCAGTCGGATCAGCAAAGTCAACCGGATTATGAGCGGCATAAGCGTATGGTGATGGACTATCGGCATAAAGAAGTGGGTCACGACTCAGGAAGGCACCAGTCTCTGGGTCATAAAGACGCAACGGTGTTTGGTAGAGCGTAGTGGTCCCCAAGGCAAGCATGCCTCGCCACATGGGTTCGGTCCTGAATGAAGCGAGCGGGGTCACGCCATCGTTGGCAAATGCTGTGCTCGTTCCGAAGACATCGTAACGATGTCGTTCTAGCACGGCACCATCCGCGTCAGTCACACACATCGTCGATAAGCCTTCGTCGTGATGGATATAGGCAGTTTCTGCGGCATTAACAACACAAAAAGATAAAGGCCAAAGTGGGTTAGATGAGTACTGACTCGTAGTGTTGGCGGCAATACCTGAGATCTCGTGAATTCGAGTAGAGCCTGCGAACCAGCGCTCGAACGCCTGACCGTCGGTCGTCCCTGCCGCCACACGAGACAGCGCATCATATTGCAATTCTGCTACGATCGCGTTCGTCGCACGGTTACGCACACGCTTAACGCGGTTCAGTGCATCGAGTTCATAAACATAGCGCGAATCACCCGTTCGTGTTCCGTCAGCGTTGTAGGTGATAGCGCTGGCTCCAACTGAGAGCACGCGATGATCATTCCCTGAAACATAATGTTCGTTCGCCGCTCCACCATTGAGCCCCGTAATATTAATCCGTGTGTCTGCATCATCCAGGCTATACTCACCCCCTGGAGCTCCCGCCGCGGCTATCCATGCATCGGCCACATCGACCATCTGCACCGCAGGCGTCTTGGTATCCGCGAGTGGCGCCAACGGAAATCCCCATCGGGCTTCCACAAGGCGTTCATTGGCGTCAAAACGATGAACGACATTGCGGGTTGGAGCACCTAGATACTGGACAACTGCGTGGTGTCCATCCGCGTCATAGCGCAATCGGCAAGAATCGAGAATAACTCCATCTTTTTGATACTCGATCCGAATCAGGCGTCCCTGATCATCGTAGGTCATCTGACCTTCCACGCCATTTCCGTAGGTCACTTGCACGGGGCGTCCTGTCGGCGAGTAACCAATTTCGAGCAGCACATCACCCGCCGTCCCTCCCAGAGCGCCAGGTGTCACCAGGATGATGCGTGTAGGCTGGCCCATAGGATTGTGTTCAGTCCGCTCGCGACGTCCATCAGGGAATACTAAATCTGCCGAGCCGGTATTGTCGTCGTATTCCATTCGCACGGTTTTTCCACGGGCAGCCTCTTCAATCAACCGACCAAGACTGTCGTATCGACGCATAATCGAGACAGCATCATTTGAGGCACGGACAAGCCTATCTAATCCATCATAGACGAATTCATGCGCAGCTATAGACTCCTGTCCAGGTACGGCAACAGTGCTCATTTTGATCGTTAGACGCTCATCCTCGGCATATTCAAGCACGACTTTATTACCCGACGGCATCCGCTGCTCGATTGTGTGAGCACTGGTGTCGGTATGATATTCCCAGCTGGTTCCATCGGGCGGTTTAATTTCCACAGTTCGACCATGTACGTCATACCTCCACTTCGTTATCTGGCCGGTTGGGTCAATATAAAGATGTAAACGTCCATTCAAGTCATACTCAAATTGTGACCGCAAGGCCAGGCCAACAGGATCGATTAGACTTTCAATTACCTGGCCGAAAGCGTCATATTGCAGGCGAGTTGTTACTCCAGAGGACGTACGCTGTTCGATGGAAAGATCGCGGTCGTCGTATTCATATTGTTCGACAGTCCCAAGATAATCAGAACGCTTAAGACGGCCTCTTACGTCATAGGTATTGCGACGAGTGATAGTGCGAACTGTCCCATTTTCGACCTCGATCATTTTCAACTCGTGGAGGTCGCCTGAGGCATCATAAATGAATTGTCGCACGTTGCCATGAGGATCGGTTGTCTGAGTGAGTCGGCCAACTTTATCGAAGTCGTATCGATAACTGGCCCCCCGCGGCAATATCAATACTCTTAGATTATCGTCCTTGTCATAGACATAATGCGTTTTCAATGGCACTGCGTTTACCCGATTATCTCGGGAGGACCACAGGGTTTTAGAACTAAGACGGCCTCGCTTGTCGTACTCATAAGTCAGCTGCTGAAGTAAAGTCACTTCACCAGCTACAGTTTCTTCGGTGCGTTCTTCCAGTAAAAGGTCCCTCTTACCAAACTTAAATGTTTTAACGGCGCGGTTCGGCAGTGTGATGCGTTGCAGCCGGCCCCAAATGTCATACTTGAATGAGGTCTTATCTTTTAAGTGTCCAATGATGTGTTCTATGCGCCCTGCCTGGTCGTATAAATATTTAATAGTTTGTGCTTCGGCATCTCCAACTGCAGTTGTCTCACTCAGAAGGACACCATTCTCTCCGAATACTCTATTGGTCCTCATTCCCGAGGGATCCCATGTCGATACCGGGCGACCTTCATGGTCAACGCACTGAATCCACTTCCTCTTTATATCTGTATTAGCTGCTAGGGTCATGCTAACCAAGTTTCCTAATTCGTCCCTCTCATATTCATCAAGGATTGAAGCACCTTGAATGATTGCTGAATACGATCCTGCTGGACGTTCTATGCGCGCTATCGATCCGCTGTCGTCATACCATTTTTTAACTTTCGAGTTTTGCCCTGCGATTATGGAGGCCACGCTCTCTTCCATCTGTCCGAGAGCGTTGTACGTAAAGCCGGTAATGCGCCCGCCTGGAGCTTCGCTTTGTTTAAGAAAACCTGCTGCATCGTATTCGAATTTTGTAATCAACCGAGCGGTGGCGGGGTCTTCTGTAATCGTTGAAAGAAAGCCGTCATAGATTCCTCCGAATATATATGTCAACTCTGTACGTCCACCTTCAGGTTTAACTGTTGCAGTTATTTGTCCGTGCACGTTGTGCTCGAATAAGAAGTTACTTTGTTGAGGTACTCCGTCTGTGCCGACTACCTTTGGAAGTTGAATCCTAGAGAGTCGGCCTGTTGCCCCTACAGGATTAACGTCGAAGTCATAAAATATACGGGTCTCCGCTCCGAGTTCGTCCTTGGTTTTAGTCACAAGTTGGTAGCGGGGCTCATATTGTGCCTGATAAACAACACGACTAGGCACAGTGTTTGAGTGGGGAGCACCGAGTTTGACACGCTTCAAGTTCCGCCTGGAGCAGGGATCCGCATTTGCTGAATCATAGGTGAAGATTTGTCTGAGGCCGTCCGGAGCAATGATTTCTATGAGGTTGCCTTCGTCGTCATACTTGTATTGAGTGGCAATAACCCGGAAGGAGCCGTCACGATGGAGACGAAAACGATGATCAAGCAGATCACCACGGTAATTAAACGTATAGGTATGAAGCGAGCCGTCCGGCGAACGTACTAGGGTTCGCGTTGCGAGGACATCGACATATGTCGGATCGGGCCATACGTATTGTATCTGTTGGTATTCAAACTGGTATTCGAAACCTGCTAACCGTTGTCGGACAACTGAATTAAACTCCCACCCTGACTCAGGGCCGGCATATTCATTCTCAACCATGAGTCGTTCATCTGCATCGAAAATTCGCAGAATGTTATGCTGCATCGCATGGTGGTCGGCAAAGCGGTCATATTCATATGTGGTAGAAATCCCTTTTGGATATTGACCGGTCGCAGGAAGTACTACCCGAACCAGATGCTCGATTTCTCTATCATGCTCATAGCGGACAATCCGTGAACCGGTATGATCACTGACTCGCTCCAGTAATTCACAACTGCCGTAATAAAAAAGTAGTCCGCGGCCAGCTGTATCTAGAACCGATATGGCTCGATCGAGCGGACCATATGTAAGACTTACAGAATTACCGTGCCGGTCTTTTATCGTAACGAGTGGAATACGCTGAACATCACTCCATCCAGCGGGTCTTTCAAAGAGCCATTGCCTTCCACCAGGCAAGTGCACTGAGAAAACTTCGGAAACACCGGGCATCCGTTCCAACCGGCCAGCAAACCCAACTTCCGGTTCCCAGCCAGCTCCTTTTCTGCGGAAATATACCTCCCGTAGTTGTCCAGTCCATAACGCAAAACGACCATCATTGAGCGGCCTCAGATAGATGTTGAACGAATGGTCCCACCCGTATCCGAATGGCCCAAAATAAGGGCGCCTGCTACGATAGGTTCTGCTCATCGAGATCGGTATGTAAGCTGTAGGCACGACGAGATCAACCACATTAATCGAGAAAGCGCCGGTAAAAAGATCCACCGGATCACCTTCCTCGGCCGGTTTACGGGTTCGTAGATCAGAGAAAGAGAAATCAGGCTCTCCTGGCTCCGGCTCATTACGACGTAACTTCTGGAGCGTCGACTGAAGCTCCTCATCGCTTACTGGCTCCGGAACAATTCTTATAACAACTTCTTCTGGAGGTAGATAGGCTAGAGGCCCCCAAACATTTGGATTCGCTTCTTCAGGAGGTAATTGGGGAGGTACCGGTCCAGCAATAACTTCTATCACAACCGAAGATGTCTCAACATCCGGCGCGCCCTGTGCTAAAGGGGAGTCTTCGCTTGGGGGCGTATTTTCTTGTGTAGTTGGTTGGGGTGAAGTGGGCTTGGGTTTAGGCGGATGGAAAACTGGAGGCGGAGAACCCTGCTGTTGTTGCATCCTTGCACGTTTTTTTATGGCCCAATTTAATAGTCCCCAATCAGCCTCTGTGAGACGAGGTTTAACACCAGCCTCAGCAATTATCCGATCTACGAGCTCCTTTTCACTTTCTAGGCCGATGATTAGTTCTTGATCGCGATTAATTTGGTGTAGATAATAAGCGTCGTCCTTGGGTATGTCGGAATCACTCATGGAAACATCCTCATGGTATGTGCTGAGATGCTATTGTGTAGTGAATTAGAGCATCATACGATCTCCATATTGCGTTTACTTGCAGCCTTCTTGTGGTAAACCAACAGTCAGCACTACCCGTGTGCTGGGGGTAATACGTTGATTGGGTCGAGGTTCTATATTCGTTATACGCTGCTCCTGCGTGTATTTATCTGTCAATATAATCTCTGGCTGAGATCGTAATCCCGCATCGCGGAGCGCAACGAGAGCATCGCTTAGATTGGCCCCAATAACAGCCGGTACCCGCACGCTTGCACCTGTAGATATTACAAGGTCAACCTTGACTGCGCGTTCAGCGTTATCGCCCGGTCCAGGTTGCTGTTCAACAACGAATGAGCAGGTTTCTCCGGTGTCCCGGAATTCCACAGAACCAACTCCTAACCCCTCTCGACTTAGTGCAAGGGTAGCCTCTTCCTTAGTTAACCCAAGAACGTCTGGCACGGTGGAGACAATGTTTTCGGGTCCCCGGCTCCAACGTCTCGCAGGATCTCCAAAGGGCCCCTCCAAACCCAGCGCAGCGCGGCGCACGCGAACGACGTCGTCGTGATTTAAGTCAAAGCGATCCACCAGTTCCTGGAGCGACATGCGCAAAAGATGTATTCGCTTAAGCCGCGGCGCAGCCTCAGCCAAGCGTTTTGCAAGTTCGGGATCCATACCAGGGATTGATAGCACATTTTGATTATCGGGATGATCCTTATCTATTAAGGAAAGAGCGATCGTGTCTGATACCAGCTGAGTTTCAGGAAGTTGGATTAATCCTCGTGGGTAACGATCTGGGGAGTTCATCGACGCCATCATTTCCTTACCGACTTCATTGCGCATCAAATTCGCTTCATGGATCGTCATTCCTTTTCTCTCAGCATTTTTTGCCCCGCGCACTTTATAAATATCAGAAGTCATACGCGGCAGTGTCTTCTCAAATGTCACTGACTCACTCATCAAATTTCGTGCCTTGCTCAAGTAATCATTGGCGCCTGGGCAACAGCAAAGGCCGCGCCCTGTTAAGAAGAGTTTATCTGTGTAGTTGGCAGTTTCCAGCTCAACCGTCCGAATAAAGATCGTAAGAAACACTTCGATCGAACCATGGATCAGGACGTTTCTCTCTGGCCATGGTCGGTCTATGAATTCCCCAACCGCCTGACAAGTGATTGACAATAGGTTCTCAGATACCGTGATGTTGAGTATCTTAGAATCCTCTCCAGAGGAAGGCGCGGAATCTATCCTGAAACCTCCAGGATTATCAGCATTATCAATATCTATTACCCATCCCGTAGGTGCCTCGTAATGATCCGTGAAAACTTTCGGAAACTTATTAGAGTTGTTCGCGCCTTCAAGATCAACCGTCGGGCTTGTATCCCTAGCTCTAGCTTCTAGCTTTTGAAAGTGAAACTCTTTTTCATCTTTTCCCTTCGGCTCCAAAATTGGTATGCGTCCAATATGCGCAGTCTCTAGATACGCTTCGATGCAAACGTTCTCTAGGGCTTTAGGGCGCATTACCGCGAAGAAAAACTCCTGTATGCCTTCCAACTCACGAGGACCGTTGACAAAGGTATATATTGGATCGCCATTTTCGTCTTTAGGTTGGACGATATGCGGACGTGGCAGTAGGACAAACATGGCTCTGTTTGTGCCGACATGATAAGAAGTCAACTGGTGATACATCTGTGTCAATTGGGTTGAATGCGAGTACGTTTCTCGCATTTCACGCCCCTGATCTGTCGTACGCAGATTTGTAATCTCCTGTTGCGAAAGATCCCGCGACTTTGAACCGACTTCGACTCCAGCTCCTATGGTAGTTTCTGGTTGTTGTGCCTGTTTGACTCCACTGGTTTGGCTAAAATTAGCTGATAGATTAATGTTGTCGAGCACTTCGTTCGTGTCGGTCGTAGTCTTGCCTTTTCGGACATTGGTCGATTCGAGAGACCGTGACATTATTTCACCCGTCTCAGTTACCAGTTCGTAAACTTCTCGTTTTTTAGGTTCGAAATCAGCGAAGTAAGGTCCATGGTTCTGATCGAGGCGTATGATACCCACCGTAGTATCTATTCCCTCTGTCGCGCGCGACCCTCCAACAGAAACCTCCAGCAGTGCCCCGTGGCATGCGTAATATTTGTATATTTCAGCATCATAGTCGTCGGCCACCTTTCCTTTCGTCCAATAAGATCCTCGTCTTCTTTCGATGCCTACTTCTTTTCTGTCACGTGCTTGGTACTGATAGCCTGTGATCGAGCAAGTTACCTTGTAATAAGAAACCAGCATATCATCGTATGTCTGATCTTCTTCAGGGGGTTGGTATGAAAATATTGCAATTGAAGATCGCCAGCGAGGTGGCATGTGAGCATCACAAAGCGATCCATCGGTCATATCGCCACTGACACAAACTCGTTTCCAAGGAATGTCAAGAGGAAGTGAAAATGTTGAGATTGACATCAGATATCTCCTTTAGAAATATTCATGTTTCAACTCTACCGAAAGCAATCCGATGGCAATCATTTTTCTTTTTGGCTTGATACTCTAACCTAATAAAAAATGAGCAGGTTGGCACAGCCAAATTTGCGACTAAATTTGTGGATCGCTTAAAGATTTAAGGCATAGAAGTTAACATAAAAAATGATGCGCCTACCTTGTATCATAATAATAACAGCGAGTCAATTGAAATCTTTTTGTTGTAATGTCGGTTTTACTTACCGGTGCTGGGTCGCATGCTATACGAGCGACCGCTTATTGCCAATGAAAAGACGATAGAAAGACAAACCACTGAGGCGGCTATGGGTCGACTTCTGCCGGTCAATCCACATAAAACCAACCATTGCCAATGGCCGCTTTGCAATAACTTCAGATTTCTGGTTTGAAACAAGGATAGCTGGCCGTTTTACTGGAATGCTCAGGATTACATCCGCCTTTATTATATACCCATTTTATCCACAATAACTGTGGATAATGTTGTTAGTCGAGAGCGTCAAAGCCTTAATTCACGCGGCCTCCGGTCGATTAGATCAAAATTTGATCATCCGATCCTGTCCAGGAAGAAAAGGGACAAAGTGTATCCCGAAGATACACCTTGGTGGAAATGCTTTCCCTGCCCTACCCTTGGAGAGATATATTCCGAGATTCAGATGGTGTGAGCAAGGACTAGACGAAGTTGTATCTAATAGATACAACTTCGCAGCGGTGAACAATCTCCAATCTGCCGTCTTCGTCTCCTTAAAGCGGCTACGAGAATTTTTTCATCAGCACTTCCAAATTCTTAACTGATGTTACGCAGCCCGCAGCACCTGAAGCTCGGCATAAGCTGGAATAGTTCAGACTTGATCGGACACCACGCTTGAAAAGAGCGAGGGTTACTGGTGAGATAGAAGTGTCAAATTTCATCACACCGAAACGAGGTAACCCTCATGCTTGAGAATAACGTAACTGAAGTTACGCAGCGTCGCCTAAAATCCGCTATTCTGACCGGATGAAAAAAGCAGAACTAGAGTTATATACAGACTATCTGATCAGCACGTTTGGCGCGGCGACGGCGACCGGTGTGTCGGCG
>Ga0208625_100355_pt1 | contig 12322 bp, 13 predicted proteins | sample LakWasMeta8_HOW4_2_FD_183858 | JGI IMG/M metagenome (GOLD analysis project Ga0208625, IMG submission 183858) | Freshwater sediment methanotrophic microbial communities from Lake Washington under simulated oxygen tension - Sediment Metagenome... | ecosystem: Environmental > Aquatic > Freshwater >... | reverse complement strand
GACTAAAGTAGTTGAAGCGATTGTGGCTTCTGCAACGCCTTGCACAGACAACAAAGCTATCGCTCAAGTCGGTACTATCTCTGCAAACTCAGATGTCTCAGTCGGCAAAATCATCGCAGAAGCGATGGAAAAAGTTGGCAAAGAAGGCGTTATCACAGTTGAAGAAGGCTCAGGCCTTGATAACCAACTGGATGTTGTTGAAGGTATGCAATTTGATCGTGGCTACTTGTCACCGTACTTCATCAACAAACAAGACAACATGAGCGTCGAACTCGACAATCCGTTGATCCTGATTTACGACAAAAAAATCTCCAACATTCGTGAATTATTACCAGTTCTGGAAGCCGTTGCTAAGTCTGGTCGTCCATTACTGATTATTGCTGAAGATGTTGAAGGCGAAGCCTTAGCAACTTTGGTTGTTAATACTATCCGTGGCATCGTTAAAGTTGCAGCTGTTAAGGCACCTGGTTTTGGTGATCGTCGTAAAGCGATCCTGGAAGACATCGCCGTATTAACTGGCAGCACCGTTATTGCCGAAGAAGTTGGCTTGAGCTTAGAAAAAGCTGAGTTGGCGCAATTGGGTACTGCAAAACGCGTTCAAATCACTAAAGAAAACACCACTCTTATTGACGGTGCAGGTTCTGAAGAGCAAATCAAAGGCCGTGTTGCTCAAATTCGCGCACAAGCTGATGAAGCAACTTCTGACTACGACAAAGAAAAACTGCAAGAACGTTTGGCCAAATTGGCTGGCGGCGTTGCCGTAATCAAAGTCGGCGCTGCGACTGAAATCGAAATGAAAGAAAAGAAAGCTCGCGTTGAAGATGCTCTGCATTCAACTCGCGCGGCTGTTGAAGAAGGCGTAGTTGCCGGCGGTGGTACAGCTTTGGTTCGCGCATTGTCTGCCTTGGTAGGCTTGGAAGGTATCAATCACGACCAAACTGTTGGTATCAATATCTTGCGTCGTGCAATCGAAGAGCCTCTGCGTCAAATCGTTGCTAATGCGGGCGACGAGCCTTCAGTAGTATTCAACGAAGTAGTTAAAGGCACTGGTAACTACGGTTACAACGCTGCAACTGGCGTTTACGGCGACATGATCGAATTCGGTATTCTTGATCCTGCCAAAGTAACTCGTACTGCGTTGCAAAACGCAGCGTCAGTTGCCGGCTTATTGCTGACTACTGAAGTGATGATTGCTGATGCGCCAAGCGATGATAAAGGTGCCGGCTTGCCTGATATGCATGGCCATGGCGGTATGGGTGGTATGGGCGGCATGATGTAATCATGCTGTTTTAAAGCTCAGTTGCTTTAAGCAAAAAGCCCCGGTTGTTGAAAAACAGCTGGGGCTTTTTTATGGGAGTAATGCTTGCTTGGGAGCGACGGCCTTTTTTTACAGCCCTTCCCAAGGCGTATACAAACCGTCCACATTAACGCCAAACATATCCAACACCCGGCCAACGGTCTCATTAACCATGCCCATCATTGAATCGGATTTACTGTAAAACGCCGGCATCGGCGGAAACATAATTCCACCCATTTCGGTTACGCTGAGCATATTTTTAATATGTACCAAGTTTAACGGTGTTTCCCTCGGCATCACCACTAAGCGTCGACGTTCTTTCAAGACCACATCGGCAGAACGCGAAATTAAATTATCTCCAAAGCCATGCGCGACCGCAGATAGCGTTTTCATCGAACAAGGCGCGATAATCATGCCTTCAGTTTTAAAGCCGCCGCTGGAAATACTTGCAGCAATATCGTTAACGCCATGCGTCACATCCGCCAGCGCCGCTAGATCAGAGCGCTTCATGTCCATTTCGTGTTTTAAGTTAACGACGCCCGCAGAAGAAATCACCAAATGTGTTTCCCATTCCGGTTGAGTCTGTAAAACTTGCAGCATTCTTACTGCGTACACCGCACCGGTCGCGCCGGTTACACCAATAATCAGACGTTTCTTCTTAAGCCCTTCAGTGGAATTGTTCATTATTTTTTAAACAGAAAGTCTATTAACCATCGTATCCGTGGCATTTACCAAGGCATCAATCATCTCGTCACCTTGCGCAATATGCCCGGCATTGGCGAGCACAATAAACTCGGCATTCGGCAATGTTTTATGCAAACTAAAGCCAGCTTCCATAGGACAGACCAAATCTTGTCGACCGTGAATGATGATGGCAGGGAGGTTGGATAGATGTTTGCTGTTATCCAGGATTTGGTTTTCGGCGATAAAGTACCCATGCTTGGCAAAATGCAATTCCATGCGGACTTGTTTGATCATGTCTTCAGTTACCGATTCATTTGCCAAGCTGCCTGCTTGATAAGCGCTACCCAAGGCCACTTGTGCGCCCCAGGCCATCCAGGCATTAGCTGCGCGCTGTTGCAGCGCAATGTCATCATGCCAAACTGCCGCACATAATCCAGACAGTAGGTTTTCACGCCAGTGTGCCGGGATGCTTTCAACCAATTCCTGCCAAAGCTCAGGATAAATCAGCCCGGCGCCATTACCCAGAAACCATTTCATATCCTGTTGCCGGGCCAAAAAGGTACCGCGCAGAATCATACCTAACACGTTGTCTTGATGTTTTTGGGCATACAACAATGCCAGCGCGGCGCCCCAGGAGCCGCCAAATAACAGCCATTGTTCGATGGCCAGTTGTTCGCGAATGCGCTCCATATCAGCAAGCAAATCCTGCGTGGTGTGATGTTCGAGTTCGCCAAAAGGCAGCGACTTACCGCATCCGCGTTGGTCAAATAAAATAATGTGATAGTGCTCGGGATTAAAAAATCGCCGATGATCGGGCTTGGTGCCGGAGCACGGTCCGCCATGTAAAAAAATGACCGGAATGCCATCAGGATTGCCGCTTTGCTCAACATAAACTAAATGCTGGCTGCCGGTTTCCAGCATAAAAGTGTGGAAGGGAAGGGTTTCAGGGTAAAGGTTTTTCATTGTTTATGCTTATCAAGCGCTCTAATAATAGATCTTCTACATTTCTTCGCGAATCCAATACCGACAAAACATAGATAGTATTGGTGGAAATCCTGTACATGATTCGCCACGGTGGAATAATTAATTCCCTGTATTGCACGATTCCTTGGGTCTGTAATTCCGGAATAATTCTGCCCCTTTCTGCAAACAGCGCCAGCTCCTGGGTTTTTTCTTTAATGTTTTCGAAAATCTTGCTTGCTGTGTTTGGGCTATCTGCCTGAATGTATTTGATGATCTTAACGAGATCACTCTGTGCCGTTTTTGTCCAATAAATCTGATATTGGTTAGTCATTACTCGTTTTCAAAAGTTTTTCTAAGCTATCAAAAAATTCTGATTGAAGAGCCAAATGCCCCTGCTGCACATCATTTTCTCCTTGTGTAGCAAGCTTTAACAAACCAATTGCAGAGCGCATATTTTCATAGCTTTCAGGATCTTGCAAAACACCTTTGGGTTCGCCATTCTGCGTAATGATAATAGGTCGGTGCGTGTCGTTGACTTGCTTTAATAGTTCGGCTGAGTGGAGTTTTAAATAACTGACGGGCTTTATGTCTGTTAATAGTTTCATCGATCTTGCCTTGTGCTAAATTAGGTGCCAAGTATAGCACTGGGTATGCTTGAAGGCTCAATAATCTAAGGATTTAGCTGTTTTTTCAGGCACAAAAAAAGGAGGGGTTTGACGCCCTCCTTTTTTGTCGGTTTAGTTAAGTATTTAAACTTAGAACTTGAAACCTACAGAACCGCCCAATGTGAAGCCGTCGGTATCAACGCCGTCGACATTGTCAAATGAGTGGTGATAACGACCATCTGCACCGATTACGATTCCTCTGAATAATTCATAGTCAGCACCCGCACCGAACTGCATGCCGGTGTTTAGTACGGTTACGGCATCAGATGGAGGGCTGATGATGTTGATGTCTAAACCAGCTGGAATCAGCCATGGTCTAAATTTATTGCCGTGCAAAAATTTGATTTTTGGTGAGGCGTTAATTCTTAGTTGATTAACAGTTACAGATTTTTGTAAGTTTCCAGCAGGTACTGGGCTACCATTTACAGAATCTAATGTAGTAATGGCTCTAGTTAATCCGCTCTCTTTTCTGTCACCTAATTCAGCATATTCAACACCGAACTCGATGCCGAATGAAGTATTATTCATTAATCCGAACAGATCGTTGTTCACGTTGAAATCGATCGCGCCACCATAATAGAACGCATCTTTATCTACGACACTAGTGAGAATATCCGTTCCTACACCTGTGCCGGCTCCAAATGCATCAGTTGTTGAACCACGATTGTCATTAAAATGCATCCAGCCGCCACGAACAGCGAATAAATGGTCTTTGCCTTCTGATTTAGGCTTGGCTTTAACTGATTGTGCCCACTCATCCAATTCTTGGACTTTAGCGGCTTCAGCAGAAGGGCGGTTTTGTGAGGCTCTTAAGCTGCTTAATTCTGATTGAATAGCTTGTAATTGCGCTTCTAAGGCATCAACACGGCTGTTGGTTGATGGTGCTGCGTAGGCTTCAGCAGCGGGCGCTTTAGCTTTGGTTTTAGCCAAAGCTTGTGGAGATGCTAATGCACCGACCATTGCTACAGTTGCGGTAGCGATAACGCCCCATTGCATATTAGTTTTTTTCATAGTGCCTCCATTGAGGTTGTTATTTTACAAATTTTTGCTTTTACACAACAAAGCGATTTTACGGGGCTAATGGTAGCAGCAAAAATCGATTCCAACAAGGTTTTAGATTAATTTTTTATCGCTTATAAATTGATTTATATCAATGGCTTAAGATGTAAATGTGATTTATTTTTTAGAATGTATCAAATAAACAACAGCTTTTTATGGGGTTTTTATTTTAACCACAGAGCACAATTCGCCTCAAAAAGGGGCTTTCGTGGTAAGTTATTCCCAGTGCCGTTCATTTCTTTGTTTTTAATTGGTTTTCACTTTAATTATTCATGATCTCTGACATTACTATCATCGGCGGCGGCGTTATCGGCCTATTAACAGCGCGTGAATTTGTTAAAGCGGGTGCTACGGTTACCGTTATTGAAAAAAATCAACTTGGGCAAGAATCGTCCTGGGCCGGTGGCGGCATTTTGTTGCCGTTATATCCGTGGCGGCAGCCGCAAGCCATTACCCGCCTGGTAATGCAAAGTCTAAAGTTATATCCGGAGTTAGCCGCGCAATTGCTGAACGAGACCGGAGAAAATCCAGAATGGACGCCATGCGGATTATTGATCACTAAAAATCCGGATGTGATGGCCGCGATTGATTGGTGCTGCCACAATCACGTTACATTTTCGCCAACGATGCCTGATGGCGCTAATGCACTGCAAACGACTCCGGAGCACCCGTTGTGGTTACCGAATATTGCTCAAGTGCGTAATCCCAAACTGGTCAAATCTTTAAAGTTAGATTTACTCGCTAAAGGCGTCACCTTGCTGGAACATTGCGCTTTATCGAGTATTGCGATTGAGCAAAACCAAGTAACAGCACTCAACACCAGCGCCGGACGACTTGCTGTAAACCAGTTAGTCATTACCGCCGGCGCATGGACAGGGCAGCTGTTTGAACAGTTTTTCCCGGTGACCGCCACTAAAGCTCCCAAAATTGCGCCAGTTAAAGGGCAAATGCTGTTGTTTGAAGCCTTGCCGGATACTCTGCCTTACATGGTGTTGGATGGTGATCAATATTTAATTCCGCGCCGCGACGGTAAAATTTTGGCCGGTAGCACGGTTGAAACCGATGACTTTAATAAAACCACTACACCTGAAGCGCGCGATAAAATCAGCCACTTTGCCATTGAACTGCTGCCGGCGTTAAAGAATTTCCCAATTATCCGGCATTGGGCCGGCTTGCGGCCCGGCACTGAGCAAGGCATACCTTATATAGCTAAGCATCCTGATATAAGTAACTTAAGTATCAATGCCGGACATTTTAGAAACGGCTTGGCGATGGGCCCCGCCTCTGCACAATTGCTGGTCGATTTAGTATTGAATCGCCGGACAGTGATTGCGCCTGGGCCTTATCAATTGACTAGTCAGCATTAGGATAGTGACGACATCCGATTTACTCAGACCTAAAAAATATCTATGAACCTTTATCCTTTGTTTCGGCCCTTACTGTTTTCGCTTGATCCTGAAACCGCCCACCACGTCACGCTCAACTTGCTAAATGCAGCGGAGAAGATCGGCCTGAGCAAGTTTGTTTACCCAGAAGTTGTTGATCAACCTATTAAGGTGATGGGGTTGGAGTTCAAAAATCAGGTGGGTTTGGCGGCAGGTTTAGATAAAAACGGCGATTATATTGATGCGTTGGCCGCGCTGGGATTTGGTTTTATTGAAATTGGCACCGTTACACCGCGCCCACAGCCGGGTAATCCTAAGCCGCGATTATTTCGGTTGCCGGAATACCAGGCCATCATCAATCGTATGGGGTTTAATAATCTGGGCGTGGAACACTTGCTGACGCAGGTAAAGCAAAGTCATTACTCCGGCATTTTGGGTATCAATATTGGCAAAAATTTTGATACGCCAATTGAGCAGGCAAGCGAAGATTATTTAATTGGCTTGCGTAAGGCTTATCCTTTTGCCAGTTACATTACTATCAATATTTCCTCACCCAACACTAAAAACTTGCGTCAACTACAACAAGGCGACGAGATTAAAACGCTGCTGTCGCTATTGAAGGATGAGCAAGTAAAGTTACAGCAACAACACAATAAATACGTGCCGCTGGTTTTAAAAATAGCCCCTGATTTAACCAGCGATGAAATTAGCCATATTTCCGCGTTGTTGTTGGAATTTGAAATTGACGGCGTGATTGCCACCAATACCACGATTGCCCGAGATAAAATCGCAGATCATCCACTTGCCAAAGAAGCAGGCGGTTTAAGCGGTGCGCCGGTTAAAGAGGCCGCAACCGCTGTTGTTCGCGGCTTGGCTGCGGAGTTAAATGGTCGTTGTGCCATTATTGCGGCAGGCGGAATATTAACTGCTGCGGATGCACAAGAAAAAATTCAAGCCGGTGCCAGTCTGGTGCAAATATACAGCGGCTTAATTTATCAGGGGCCGCAATTAGTGGCGGATATTGGCCGTGAACTAAGTAAGGGCTATTGATCCTGACGTATCAACATTTAAGCAGTCGGCCCGAGATTGCATCGGTTTTTGATTTGGCAGATCATGTGAAGCTCAAATTATTGGAAAGATATTATGGCAACAGGTAATAACAGACCCACCTCCCCGCATCTGCAAGTTTATCGGCTGCCGCTAACCGGGATAATCTCCATTACACATCGTATGACTGGCGTGTTTTTGTCCGGTGGGCTGGTGTTATTTGTCGGCATAGTTGCCGCAATCGCGGCCGGTAGTGATATTTATGACCGCTTGCAGGCTATTTTGCAGTGGTGGCCGGTGCTGGTGGTGTACTGGGGCTTTGTTTACGCGTTATTTTTTCATTTGTGTCATGGAATTCGCCATCTGTTCTGGGATGCGGGTTATGGTTTTGATCAAGACCGTATGAATCGCTATGCGCTGATTGAATTGGCGGCCTCGTTAGTGCTTACCTTGATAACGTTGATATTTGTTTAGCAGGCAACTTATGGATTACAGAGCACCTTTAGCTAAAGCGCGGGGTTTAGGCTCCGCAAAATCAGGCACGCATCATTGGTGGATGCAGCGAGTGACGGCAGTGATGTTGATACCGTTATCATTTTGGTTGGTGATGTTTCTTAACTTAACATTTACCGCATCCTACGCACAAACTGTTGCCTGGCTGGCCAGCCCTATCAATAGCATTGCCATGATTACCTGGATACTGATGGTCTGCTATCACGCGGCACTAGGGTTACAGGTGGTGATTGAAGATTACGTGGCGGCCAGCGGGGTTAAAATTGTCACAATCTGGCTGGTGAATTTAACGATGTTGTTACTGGCTGTGACAGCGTTGCTTGGCGTATTTCGCATTACATTATTAGGGTAAAGCATGGCTGCTTATAACATTATTGAACACGAATACGATGTGGTCGTGGTGGGCGCCGGTGGCGCGGGGTTGCGGGCTACCTTGGGAATGGCGGAAAGGGGTCTGAGTACCGCGTGTATTAGCAAAGTATTTCCTACCCGCAGTCATACAGTCGCCGCACAGGGCGGTATCAGTGCGGCGTTAGCCAATATGGGCGAAGACGACTGGCGTTTTCATATGTATGACACAGTTAAAGGTTCGGATTGGCTGGGTGACCAGGATGCAATTGAATACATGTGCCGCGAAGCCATCCCCGCTGTTATCGAGTTAGAACATTATGGCGTGCCGTTTTCCAGAACCGCGGACGGTAAAATCTATCAACGCGCTTTTGGCGGTATGACCACGCATTACGGCAAAGGCACCGCACAACGTACTTGCGCGGCAGCGGATAAAACCGGTCATGCGATTTTGCATACCCTGTATCAGCAAGCCTTAAAGCATAAGGCCGAGTTTTTTGTCGAATACATCGTGCTGGATTTGATCATGCAGGGCGGTGAATGTCGCGGCGTGCTGGCGTGGTGTTTGGATGATGGCTCCCTGCATTTGTTTAAGGCGCATGTCACGGTATTGGCGACTGGCGGCTATGGTCGGACTTTCTTTTCTTGTACGTCGGCGCATACGGTCACCGGCGATGGCAATGCGATGGTATTGCGGGCAGGGTTGCCGCTACAGGATATGGAATTTGTACAGTTTCACCCCACCGGTATTTACGGCGCGGGATGTTTGATTACCGAAGGCGTGCGCGGGGAGGGCGGCTATTTAACTAACTCCGAAGGCGAGCGTTTCATGGAGCGTTATGCCCCGTCTGCAAAGGATCTGGCGTCACGCGATGTGGTTAGTCGCGCCATGACTATCGAGATTAACGAAGGTCGCGGGGTCGGCAAGCTAAAGGATCATATCCATTTACACATTGAACATCTGGATCCTGCCATCATTCACGAACGCTTACCCGGCATTGCCGAAACATCGAAGATTTTTGCCGGTATCGATGTCACCCGCGAGCCGATTCCGGTGTTGCCGACCGTGCATTACAACATGGGCGGTATCCCAACTAATTACAAAGCAGAAGTGGTCACGTTGGCTGGCGATAATCCCGATACAGTCGTACCCGGCTTGATGGCTATCGGCGAAGCGGCTTGTGTTTCTGTGCATGGTGCTAATCGGCTAGGTTCAAACTCATTGCTGGATTTAGTGGTATTTGGGCGCTCGGCGGCAATTCGATGTGCCGAACTGATTAAACCGCGCACTGCACACAAGCCGCTGGCAAAGTCGGCTTGCGATCAGGCTCTGGCTCGTTTTGACGACATTCGTCATGCCGGCGGCAACCTTAGTACCGCCGATATTCGTTTGGATATGCAAAAAACCATGCAAGCGAAAGCCGCGGTATTTAGAACTCAAACCTCGCTCGATGAAGGCATCGAAGCCATTGCAAAAGTACGTGCGTCTTTTGCTGAAGTGGGCGTTAAGGATAAATCGTTGATCTGGAATACTGATCTGGTAGAAACGCTGGAACTGGATAATCTGCTGGCTCAAGCGGTGGTGACAATGACTGCTGCGGGTAATCGCCAAGAAAGTCGAGGTGGTCATGCCCGGGAAGATTATCCAGCAAGGAATGATAACGAGTGGTTAAAACATACGCTGACGTGGTTGATTGACGATAAAGTTAACATCGACTATCGGCCAGTGCATTTGTACACCTTAACCGATGAAGTTGACGCTATTCCGCCAAAAGAACGAGTCTATTAGGCGCTTTTACATCTCAGATAAATGGATTAAGCAATGGCTGGCACGGCGGCAATTAAAAAAGCGGTAACCTGTGAAAACTGTAGTTTGGACAATTTATGTATTCCCAAAGGTTTAAGTCAAACCGAAGTTGAGTCCTTAGGCGAAATAGTCAATCGCAATACCATACGGCAAAAAGGTGAAGCGTTATATCACGCAGGTAGCGCCTTTAAAGGCATTATTGCGTTACGTTCCGGCAGCGCTAAATTATTGGGCGTTGACCGTAATGGCAATGAGATCGTGGTGGATTTTATGTTGCCGGGTGAATTACTCGGGTTTGACGGACTGTCTACGCAATTTCATCAATGCACAGCGATTGCCTTGGAAACCGTCAATTATTGCCGTTTACCCGCGCAACAAATCGAGTTACTGGCTGGTACTATTCCAAGCTTGAGTCAGATTTTATTGCAACGCTCCGGCGAACAGTTTGACGCTCAAATTCAACGCATGATGCTTATGCGCCGAACCGCTGAAGAACGTGTAGCGTGTTTTATTGTGCAAGTTTCAGAACGTCTTAAAGCGCGCGGCTATGCCGAGCTGGAATTTCGCTTGAGCATGTCGCGTGAGGATATAGGGAGTTATTTATGCATAGCGCATGAAACTGTCAGCCGCATCATGCATCACTTTCAGACTTTGGGCTTGATCGAAGTCCGATCCAGACAGCTGAAAATAGTCAATAAAAAAGGGCTGCTTGCTCTTTATTCAGAATAACGAACAAATCAGCCCAGTATTGGGAGGGTGTTTAGAAATGACTACAGAACAATCTGTAGTGGTACAGCGTTACAACAACTTACGGTTACCGCAAAACAGCGTTACTTATTTTCTGAAGTGTGCTTTTTGTAGCTAGGATCTTCTGCGATTGCTTTTGATGCGCTTTCATACTTGCCGTGCTCACTGCTCTTAATGGTTACTACCAACGCAACGGCCGCTAAGATGATACCGCCGACATAGAGCCAGAAATTGTCTTTTTCTTTTACTTCACTCATGAAAAATCTCCTCGTTATTTTTGATTGAAAAGCTGCTTTGTGATAAAGCGCGGCCATTAAATCAAAATCAGACATATTTAAATTGAGCTAGATCAATAAAACTGTACGTGACGATTACCAGCGTAGCTGCTTGTTAGCGAAGTCGGTATGCCAAGGCTTGGGATTAACTACTGACTCTAATGAAGCCTCAGTGTTATCGTCTAGGTAACTGAAAAAATCCAGCCCAGACTGGGCTTCTATGTCATCAATGCTGGTGATGAATTGCTGCAATGGTTCTTTACCATTTACTGACTGTGGAATTAAAAACGCTAGGGCAATACTTGGCTTGTTAGCAGCAGCTTCGGTAATATAGATTTTGAAAAATGCATCAGGTATTTCAACAGTCCAGTCTTTGGGTAGTCGCTCAATATTTCGATTAAAAATCGGCCCCGTGATAACCCAAATCTTCCCAAAATGGGTAGCGAAGTACTCAGCTTCTAGGTTCTCCAGACGCTGCCAAATGCGTTGGTTAAGCTTAGGTTTCTGCGGCGTAATGTTGGTCATTAAAAAACTGTCGGCTTGGCCCGGCTTACCATAAAGTCGACTTATTGCGTGGTTGGGCGCCATGTGACCACGATCATAACCGCTGTCGCGAAAACTATCATGATTGACGCGATTGAGGCTGCGCCAATCTGCCTCAAAGTGGCTGGGGCGCTTGAGTGCAGATGAATTGGTTAAGTCGGTCAATGCGTATTCCACCCACAACGGATTACCTCGTAAATCTGAATAACCCAGAATAAAACCATGATTACGTAAGATGCGAAACCAAGTGTCGGTATTACGTTTATCAATAGCTTGAGGAGCTCCCTGAAAAAGCAAGGGCGGTCTGGCGATGTTGACCTCGTAAGCGTATTCGCCGGCACCCAAGCCAATTAAAACTAGAAATAAGACCGGGTGAGCACTGCTGAATCGAAACAGGCTAATCAATAACTTGAAGATAACGGGGGGCTTAGTAGCCATTGGTGCGGCGGGCAATATGCGGGGGGCGTTAAATTGTATCCGCCAACACAGCCGTCTTTAGGTTAATGTTGAAGAGATAGCCTTTGTTAAGGCAGTGGTCCAACCACTTTTGCAAAAAATAGTTCAATCGCCATTTGTAATTCATGATCTCACGACTGGGGCCGGCATCTTTAAAGACCTGGGCCACTTCACCTCGAATATGGTCGCTTAGCACTTCGGCCAATTGCGCATCCTGGTATATCCGAATTTTAACGGCTGGCGCGAACAGTGCCTTTAAATCGCCACTGAAGCAATGGCTGAGTTCAACTGTTATCGTGTACGGCGTTTTCTCAATGATACTAATGTGTAGGGCTGCGTGATGAGGAGCAAGTCCTATGGCGCTATCGACGACAGAAGTTAATTCGGGGATTAAGCGAAAAAGCTTTAGATAATTAGATGCACAAACCTGTTCTAGGCAGATTGATTTGTTGACCGGATTGACCAAAGCCATGGTAATAATCAGTTTTCGCTGTAACTGGCATAAGCGCTGGCTGTTTCCCATAAGGTTACTT
>Ga0208625_100350_pt1 | contig 12392 bp, 11 predicted proteins | sample LakWasMeta8_HOW4_2_FD_183858 | JGI IMG/M metagenome (GOLD analysis project Ga0208625, IMG submission 183858) | Freshwater sediment methanotrophic microbial communities from Lake Washington under simulated oxygen tension - Sediment Metagenome... | ecosystem: Environmental > Aquatic > Freshwater >... | reverse complement strand
TGTGTCTGGCGAAGTATGGGGAGGATTGGCTGCGCTACCGGGCCCGAGTGCCCTGGCGGATTGTGCCGGGACTTTACTGAGCAGGCCTGTGGAGCCTGTGGCAATGTTTCCGTAACAACCACCCGCTAAAAGCGGGTGGTTGTTACGTTAGAAGGATTCTGCGACGCAAAATTCGCCAAGGCAGTCCTGTTTTCAGGCAATCACTCCCCAAAAAATCATAAAAGATGACGTTCCTGGCCAACCGAATTTAAAGGGTTAGCTGCTTGCCAATTTGGGCAGAGCGGATGAAATTGTCTATAATGACCGGTTTTTAGCTTAACGACACTTCTGGGTAAGCAGGCGTTGGTTTCCGGACAAATGGGCTGGTCTCGAGAAAAACTCTTTCCTCTTGCTAATTTGATTGCTGATTGCACATTCTTCAATCAAAGCGAACGATAATTTAACCCAGAATTACTTAGCCGGTTTTTCAGCTCGAACCGGTTCTCGACAATTTTACTTTTATGGAGGAGAAAATGATAAAAACGTTGAAGATAAACAATAAAGTGCCGTTTTTCTTCAGCTTATTGCTGACGTCAGTGACGTACAGTGTTTATGCCGAAGAGACTGCAAGCACCACCACGGACTATCAAACCGAAGATTTTGTGTATAAAGCGCAAAACCCTTTAAGTCCCGTTTACAGCGTACCATTAAAATATACCTATCATGGCGGCGCTGAAAATGGCGGCGTATCGATCGGCAGTTTACAGCCCATCATTCCTGTCTCAATCGGCAACTGGAACCTGATTAACCAGTTGTCGTTGAATTTTATTGGCACACCGGGCGTAGTAAACGGTATAGACGAATTGCCGAACCCGTTTCCCGGCTCAGGAGTGGCAGGTCTTGGCGATACCAATTTTACATCACTGCTCTCGCCGGCAAATTCAGAAACTTTTAGCTGGGGTATTGGACCCACTTTCGTTTTTCCAACCGATACTCTTTTCTCTGATACGGAGGATCGAAGATCGCGGGAACTGGGTAGCGGAAAATTCAGCGTGGGTCCTGCTGTCATGTTCGTAACCCAACCCAAACCCTGGTCACTGGGCCTTAGCATCAAACAAATCTGGTCAGTATTGGGTAACGATAGCCGCGAAGAGGTCAGCCAAATGGTGCTGCAGCCTTTCATGAGTTACAATCTGTCCGATGGCTGGTATCTGGTTTCGGATATGGATATGATCGCCAACTGGAATCGCGATGACAATCAACAGTGGACAGTGCCGGTTGGTGCCGGTGTCGGCAAATTATTTACACTCGGCGAACATGCGATCAATACTAGAGTGGAAGGCTATTATAATCCGATCAGACCGGACCAAAGCCCGGAATGGTCGGCCAACTTAACCATGCAATTTCTGTTTGGCAACTAATAGCTTGCACGCCGATTAACAGGTCTGAGTATTAAGCCCCAACTACCATCCTTCACTGCCAGGCGGGTAGTTTGGCATTCTGGAAAACCGTAATGGCGTGCGATGCGCACTTTACAGGGTTTAGTGCTGCAAAGCCGGCATGGAACAATCAAGCGGTGAACGTGGGGCTCAACACCTCAAGCCAAAATCCACCGCTTCGAGCTCAATAACTGGTATTCATCACCAATACACCCCCACCAGCAAAAACGCCGCCAGCAGCAAGGCTTTCATCGCCCACAGCTCCCCGTAACAGCGGTCATAGTGGCTCATGATGTCCTCGACCTTGTTGCTGACTTGATCCTGCATGTGAATTTTTCTTGGCATGATGGCTCTCCTCGTGAGGGTACTGGTGTACTAATGTGAACGGTAACTGCGCATTTGCCCGACCAGGACGCCCTGGATCTCGACCTGTTCTGGGCGGTACGCCATCGCCGTCATGTTGGAATTGGCCGGGATCAACAGCACTTTCCCCGGCGATTGCTCGATGTATTTCAGGGTCGCTTCGGCCTTCTCGATCAGCGCCACCACGATCTCGCCGTTGCTGGCGTAGTTGCGCTGCTCGATGATCACCCAGTCGCCGTCGAAGATGCCGGCCTCGATCATCGAATCGCCCTGGATCTGCAGCACATAGCAGGGCTTCTCGCTTTTCAGCACTTCCGGCACCGCCATGTAGTTAATGTTTTCCAGCGCCTCGATCGGCTTGCCGGCGGCGATCCGGCCGACAAACGGCAAGGCATGTTCGCACGCGGCGTAATCGCGTTGCGCCTGGCCGCTCAGGCGGATGCCGCCTTGCTTGCTGCCGGTGAACGGCTCGACCAGGCCGGCGCCAATGAGGGCCATGATGTGTTTGTAGAGCGAGCCGCGCGAGGCCATGCCCAGCGCCGCACAGAGCTCGTCCAGCGTCGGCGGATAGGCGAAGCGTTCGTAGTTGTCGCGCAGAAAATCGAAGATTTCCCGCTGTCGACGGGTGAGTTCATTCATCAACCACTCCGGCTGTTTTATTTTTTGTCAGCTTACCAAAATCGGCCTAAAATGCCAGAAAAAAGAGAACAAAAAGAGAACGTAACTCACCCGCTTTTATGATGGACTAGCGGGAGCATTTGAACAGAAACTTACGGTTTCGCCATCGGTTTCCAGTTCATAACCGTAAGTTGCTGTACTGATCTCCAATCAAAACTGGAGTTAAATCCGGCCTTCTTCAATAGCCTTATAATAAGTTCGCCGCCCGATACCGACTTCAGAAACCGCTTTGCTGACACTTGTGCCATTGTCGACCAGCTTTTGCACTTGTTGTAGCTTGGCTTCGTTAATTGGCCTACGGCCTTTGTATTTTCCATCCGCTTTAGCGATTTCGATGCCTTCCCTTTGGCGTTCCAACATAATGCCTCTTTCAAATTCAGCAATAGCGGCCAGCATGGTGAGCATCAGTTGCCCAGTTGGAGATTTAGTATCTAAATTAATATTGAGGACTTCAAGGTCAGCGCCTTTCTGTTTTATCGCTTCGGCTATGTTCAACAAATCCTTGGTTGATCGCGCTAACCGATCCAACTTTGTCACCGTAACGGTATCGCCTTTTCGAATGTAAGCGAGTAATTTTTTTAACTCGGGACGATCAGCATTACTTCCCGATACTTTTTCCTTGAAAATCTCATGGCAATCCGCCTTGTTAAGTAATTCCAACTGAGCAGCCATATTTTGCTCCGTTGTGGATACTCGGCAATAGCCGATTTTCGATGAAGTCATGTTGTTTTGGTTGTTTTGTGCATATAGAATATGTGCAAATTATAAGCTGTGCATTTACCGCAATTCAACTACAAATGCACAAAATAGCGCCTATTTTGCGTGTGCAGTTAGATCAAGATTCAAATGCACAGCTTTTGGAACCCGAGAGCACCAAAAATAGGTGTCATTCAAAAACAACATCCGTTTTTCCAGGAATTCTAACTATCGCCAGTTTCTTGAAGAACTTTGTACCAATCAGCGAGTGCCGTTATCGATGACTACCAGTGAAGGTTTCTTAAACCGACGGCAACGCTACCAGTCCATTAAGCTGTCACAGGATTTCTCAGATGAAGAGATGGCCAGAGACTGGACACTTTCCGATGCCGACAAAAAGGAAATCAGCAAATACCGAAAAAATTCCCGGACATTTATTGCCATCCAGTTAAGCGCGTTACGCTTGTATGGTCGCTTTCTGGCCGAAGTCAATAGCCTGTCACCCCGCATTGTCAACTATCTCAACAACCAATTGGGTTTGCCGCCTTCGCTAACAGTAGCAACGCCGGATCGCGAAGCGACGTTATCTGAGTACCGAAAAAATATCCTGAATTATCTGGGCTTTGCCAAATACGACGATGAAGCCCAGTCTCGATTGCAAAAATGGTTGGAACAACAAGCTTTACAAGCACATCTGCCCGACGAGCTATTCTTGCGGGCCGAACGCTATCTTTTAGCCGAGCGTGTGGTATTACCAGGAAGCAGTGTGTTAGAGCGGCTGATTATCAGCGTTTGCTCTGAAACACATGAACAGTTATTTAAAATCTTGTGCGACAGGCTTACGCCAGAACTGAGAACAGCCATTGATAATCTGTTGGTCGTGCATCCCGGTGAACAACGTTCATTATTCTACCTGTTGAAAGAATATCCGCCATCAGCCACGATTTCTTCGATCCAGAGTTACCTGGAACGATACCGGAAACTTGAAGGAACAGGCATTAGTAAACTGGAAGCGCAGTGTGTCGATCCCGCCTTTATCGATTATCTTTACAAACTCGCCCGCCGCTACAGCGCAAGAGACATCAAGCGTTTTAAGGAACCCAAACGCTACGCCATGATGGCCTGTTTTCTTCTGGAAACCCGTAAGGCTTTACTGGATTACCTGGTCAAAATGCACGACCAGTTCATCATGGACATGTTGCGAAAAGCGAAGCACATTCATGAAATGAAACACCGAGAGTTTCGTAAACGTCAGAAAAAAGCCATTGATACGGTACTCGATACCACCCAGTTGATTGTCGATTGGCCGGACGACAAACCTTTACATAAAACGGATCTATGGCAACAGGTTGGCGAGAAGCAGTTGTTGGAATCCATGACTGATCTGCATAACTTCAAGCGGCTAGAAGAACGTGGGTATGGTGATATTTTGTTGGGACGTTACCCCAGCTTGCGCAAATATTTTGCCGAATTTATTCAGTTGCCATTCGCCGTAAAATCCGGCACCGAGCCACTAATGAATGGGATTAACCTGGTTCGTCAGTTGGATGCCGGTACTCTCAAGAAGATACCCGATAATGCCCCGATAGGATTTATTCCGCATGAGCTTCGCCGCTCATACAAGGATCAGGACGGCAATATAAAGCGTAATGCCTGGGAACTAGGGCTTGCGATTGCCATGAAAGAGGCGTTTCGCTCCGGCGATTTATATCTGCCGCGAAGTAAACAGCATGTGTCGTTCTGGGATCTCATGCTGGATGAGCGCCACTGGCAAGCCAGCCGAGAGGCTTCGTATGATATGCTTCAGCAGCCTTATCAGGATGCCGTTAAATCTGTCCTGACATTACAATTCCATGAGGCCGTTGCTAAAGCTGAAAAAGGTTTTGGCCTCGATACGTTCGCAGAAATCAAGGATGGCAAATTGAGGCTGAAAAAAGACGACAAAGCCGAAATCCCCGATGCCGTCATCAAGCTGCAAAAAGTCATTGATGCCAGTCTGCCACCTATTCGAATTGAGCAGCTACTGATGGAAGTGGATCGGCAAACAGGGTTTAGCCGCCACTTTATCCCCCTACAGCAACACCAGTCCAGACCGGCAAATTTTTACAAAACGCTGATTGCAGCGATGATCTCACAGGCAACCAATCTCGGTGTGGTCGCCATGAGCGCCAGTGTTAAAGGTGTGACCTTGGATATGTTACGGCACGTCTTACAATTCTATGTGCGCGAGGAAACCAACAAAAATGCCAGTGCCGAAATTGTCAATCAGCATCATCAGTTGCCGTTCAGCGGGATTCATGGCTCGGGTACGGTCTCGTCATCCGATGCTCAGCGTTTCAAAATCAGGGCCGACACCCTGCTAGCCTCTTATTACCCAAGGTATTACGGATATTATGAGAAAGCGATCGGAATTTACACCCATGTGTCCGACCAATATGCCGTGTACAGCACCAAGGCTATATCCTGTAGCCCCAGAGAGGCGTTGTACGTCTTGGATGGCTTGCTGGAAAATAATTCTATCCTGAAAATCCGGGAGCACACGACGGACACCCACGGCTATACCGAAATCGTATTTGCCTTGTGCTACCTATTGGGTTATTACTTCATGCCCAGAATTCGCGACCTAAAGGATCAACAGCTCTACAAAGTAGATCGGAACGTCAATCACGGCATCTTCAACCCCTTGCTCAACAAGACGGCCGATATTGATATTGTCGAAGAGCAGTGGGAAGCGATGATCCATGTTGCCCAATCTCTCAAGGAACGGACGGCGCCGGCGCATGTGATTGTTCAGCGCTTAACCAATAGTTTTCCAGCCGACCGACTTTCGAGGGCGTTTACCAATCTGGGGCGGATCATTAAAACGGAATATATCCTGCGGTATATCACGGACAAGCCGCTTCGCCGAACCGTTCAATTGCAACTCAATAAAGGGGAATATCGGCACAAGCTGCCACGATGGGTTTTCTTTGCCAACCAGGGTGAATTTACCACCGGTGATTACGAGGAAATCATGAATAAAGCCAGTTGCTTGAGCTTGGTGTCAAATGCGATCTTGTACTGGAATACGTCCAGAATTAGCGAGATTGTCGAGGACTTGAGAAACCAAGGGGAAATAGTGGACGACGAAACACTGGCTCATATCTCTCTATTGCCATACAAACATGTACTTCCGAACGGAACTTATTTTATTGAAGAAGAGTGAGTGTATATTCTTGATCAAACCTGGCACTTTTTCCAATTCCAAAGCAGCCGCTGGAAATGATGTCTACTGATCGGAAGCAGTCGGCCAAAACCGGTCATTGATGATGTCGGCGTAATTTTTCGTCCGTCACTCCAACGAACGGCCGCTTTTGGGCGAGCAATTTTGTATCGTCGTCAACTCAACTCGGCCAAAACCCGCCGCTCGGAGTAGCTATCCGATTTTAATAATTAAGGCACCATGTAACCCAATCGGCTGTCCGGTATTCGGCTTCGTTTTGGGTCGTCGTTTGATGGCTCTAGGCTCAATACGTCCAGGTCGGTTGTCAACCAACTGTTCAGCCACTAAAAGGAGCAGGCAGACCCGAGAGGAATCCGGGTGACCGTTTGCTTTCGGGTTTACCTTTGCATCCATTACGATTCATATAGAGCCAATTTCACTTTGCCCGTGGGCTAACTTGAGTCGCTGACACAAAAAACTCGACGATATCCTGACTTCGCTCGGGCCAATGTGAATGGATGTTATCACCTTCACAGTACAACGTTTTTACGCCCCCGGCACACCCTGAATAAGAGGAGCAACCATTTGCGATTTTATCCGGAATAGGATCACATTTATTACAAGCTGCCCACCAACCCACCGCTTGCTGACCATAACCAGGAAACAGGCGATCCTTGCTGCTGTGCATGATCATAACCGGCAAGGGCTCGGGGCATTTGCGGTCGCGTAAATCATCATACGCAACCCCTGCTGCGCTCGGCGCAATTGCACGTGGGATGTGTCGTGTGCCAGTCATAAACGCTAATGCCATTGCCGAAGTTCCTCCATCGGAATGTCCCGTAACATAGACCTGTTTTTCATCAATACACCACTTTTTGGCCATTAAACTGGGAATGGTGCCTAATTCTACGGTAGTGCTGGGCGATAATTCCGGGTGATCCGCATAGGCCACGATGAAACCGGCTTGGGTAGCAGGAAAAGTGAACCCAGTTGTTTTTTCGGTTTTAGCCCGATTCGATCCGGCCGGAGAAAATACCAGTAATAGTGGGTGGGCAACGGATGCATCATAATTGGCTGGTGTGCGGACATTGTATTTGATGCCATTTTCGGTTTCTTCGCCATAAGTCTCTCCAGCGTCTCCACTGAGTTGACCAGCTTTGCAAAGACGTTGCAGCATCTCAGGTCGATACACGGCCTGCCCCAATTCTACTGATTCGCCGCTATGATCCATCAAAAGCATGACAACCATTGCTAATATCGGTAAACCGAATAGCACTTTCTGCCAAGAATTGGTTCTTAAAAGATAAACCTTTAATTGAGCCATATTCATAGTCATATTCCCCCTAAGTACGTTTGACTCGCCTGTACCATTCGATCATGCCTCAGGCGAGTGATTGGGCGCTTCCTTATTCGCTAACTTCATTACAATATAAGCCAGCAACAACAAGCTTCCGATTATCACAATCTGCAGCATATAGCTTTTTCCGGGAACCGATTCCAGGCCAACAGAGAATGGAATATGAGTATCAAGACGCTTATCCTTGTCGACAATAGCGATGTGTGCCAAATAATTACCAGCACCATATTGACTAAAATCGACCATACTATCGAAAGTACCGTTTTTAACTTTTTTCGGCTGCTGATAAAAAACCCTTTGCCCTTCAGGTTCTTTGGTGATTTCGAATTCCACGCTGACATTGCGCAGACTTTTACCTTCGTAGTCGAACACCAAATTAGTTGGGCCGATTTCGGGAATGATGCTGCAATATTCCCGATCCCCTGACAGAGTCGGGGTATAGGCCGTGAAATGGACTCGTTCAAAACCAACCCTCGTAACGCAAGCATCGGCCTCGTCAGGCGCACCTCGATGCGCTTGGGCAATAGTTGGCATTAATCCGACCCAAAAGACAACAGGCAGCAGACCCAGCCACCTAATGCGCTTATAAGCCACCTTTTTTAGTTTGTTGATTGAGTTAGACATTGATTTGCCTCCACTGTGATTATGTTAAATCCGATGGTCGGATTAGAAATCAAAGGTTTCCACCTCGGAGATCAGAAACAACGGCTCACCACCGCTAGAAATCTCAACGGCATGCTGAGCTGTTTCTTGACCGCCTGGTGAATTCAGACAAGCCTTTAATTCGGCGAGCGATGGAAAATAAACCTCGGCAATTCGATGAAACTGCGCTGCAGATTTGTCTACATTGGAAAGAATCAATGAGGCGACAAATCGTGTTTTGCCGGCCAGCTTTTCGACAGCCATCGGCACATGCTCATCAGCATAACGACGTTCAAAAGTTTTTAAATCTGTTGGCGTAGGGTACATTACGATTAATTTTGCAGTTTTCATAGGAATATTGAATATTTATTTGATTGGACGTTTATATTAAATAATGAGTTAGGAAAATAGTAAAATACCAATTTTCTATGAAACAATAGGTTTTTCCTATTCAAAAAGGGGCAAACTGTGGAAATGCAACAAATTCGCTATTTTCTCGCCGTCTGCGATAAAGGTTCGTTCACTCGCGCTGCACAAGCAACCTATGTGGCCCAACCCTCGCTGACCCAAGCAATTAAGAAATTGGAAGAAGAACTTGGCGGTGAGCTATTTAGCCGAGACCGCAGCGGATGTCGGTTGACGGCTTTAGGACGTTTGGTCGAACCTTCTATACGTGAAATAGTGCGCAAGACGCAAGCTCTCAAAGCTGAGGCTGTGCGTTTCAGCCGCTTAAATACTGTGCCACTTCGCATCGGCGTGATGACGACCATTGCCGCACACCATTTAAGTCCATTCTTCACTAACTTTCAGCAAGAACGACCCCATGTAGAACTGGAATTAATTGTCGACAGTGAATGCAATCTATTGAATCAACTTGATGAAGATGGCCTGGATTTAGTTATCAGCGCACCAACATCCTTACTGGCAGAGCATTACCAGTCTTTAAAGCTTTACGAAGAACGCTATGTCGTTGTCTTCAACGACAAACACCGTTTCAATCAAATGCAACAAATTGATTTAGCGACCATACAAGCTGAACCTTACTTGGATCGCCTGAACTGTGAATTGCGTGAAACACTGAGGAGTGTGTGCCAGGGACGGCAGGTCAATCTTTATGCTGCCTATAGAAGTAATAGCGAAGAGTGGATACTGAGTATGGTACGCGCCGGCATCGGTGTTGCGCTAATGCCGGAATTCACCATCACCAAAAATGCAGATCAGATTCGAGTTCGTTATCTGTCAGATCCGGAAATTCGTCGCACCATCTGCGCTATATTCCCACCCACATCGGCCGCAAAACCCGAAGTGGCAGAAGTATTGAAAAGTCTGCGGATGAGTTTTTAAAAAATCACTGGTTAGGCAAAACTAAATCAAAAGTCCGATTATGGCGTTTAAAGGGGTTAGGAAACCTCTGATTATTGCAGTTTTTCAAGAAAAATTGACGCGCAAGCCATTGTTTTAATGGGTGCTGAAGCAATCGGCCAGAAAGCCGTCATACATGTTTCTCAATAGCTGACCTGCAAATAGGCTTGAGCAGACCTTCACCAACTCAATTTATTGTTGAAGGTTACAATGAAAAGCCCAGTTTTATTTGGTCAATTGCTTGGCAAATCAAAATCCTTTTAATATTCATACATCACGTTCTCAATACGGCGATCTGGCACTAACCATAGCAATGCGACCAGCACATAAAGCCCTTGAGCTAACCATGGCGACCAAAACGTGCTTAGTGTCGCTATTAAGTAAATCAATGGTGAGGATTTACCCTTCCAGTCGCTACCGACAGCTCTTTTTAATAGCGAATTTGTCCCTTGTGAACCGATGATGAGGTATTGTAATAATATGTAAGCGATTGCTGCCATCAATAGAACCACGCCGTAAGCCATCGTTGGTATAGCCGCAAAGTGATTTTCCCCCATCCAGGCAGTTGTGAACGGAAATAACGATAACCAGAACAATAAATGCAGGTTTGCCCACAATATCGAACCAGTGACTTTTTGGCATGTATGCAGTAAATGGTGATGGTTATTCCAGTAAATGCCTACATAGACGAAGCTCAACACATAGCTTAAAAGCACAGGAATCAAAGGAATCAGCGCATTGATGTCCGCAGTATGGGGTACTTTCAATTCCAATACCATGATGGTGATAATGATGGCCAGTACCCCATCACTGAATGCCTCCAGCCGACCTTTACCCATGTCTTACCTCGTTAACGTACTGTAGTGATGGGTAGCTATTATTACAGCCTATGGTTACGCACTGTTTTTTAAAATACAAAATTCAATTGGGCTCTTACATAATCGCTATCATGTCCACCTTCAGTAATCACTTGTCCCGCAAAAAATGGGTGTAAGTAAAACCGAAGGAAAGGTGTTTATTGATTTCTCACTCTGTGTTTGCCGAAATGGCGAGGGCTCGATATTGGCAGGCACCCTCTATATGTGGATGTCGCAAAATTGGCCGTTGGATGCGGTCGCCAATGGCCGCTTTGTAGATCTCCAGTTCCCAGGCGCTGGATTTAGCTGACTGACTGGTTTGGAGAAGTGCGACCGTCAAGTTTGGGTCGTGACCTGATGGCCAGTCTGTTCGAAATGAATCATTGTCAGTGGCCGCTTTAGAGAAATTTTGCATAGTCGGATTTTGTTGAAACCGTAAGTTTCTGTTCAAATGCTCCCGCTAGTCCTAACCAGCCAGATCCTCGGCCTTGGCGTAATGCAGCCGGACCTTGCCGCCATTCCACAGCACCGGATGATAGGTTTCGATCTGGTAAACGTCGTACTCAATAAGCTTGCACCCCAAATTTCAGCAGCAATCGCGGCAGAATATCATCAAGGTTGAGCACTTCCTTATCGGTCAGCTCAATCAGGTTGAAATTGTATTTCTTGTAAATGGCGAGTTTTTCCTGTTTGCGAGCAAGATATTTCTCATCGTTCTCATACCCCCAGAACTCGATGTAGACCTTGCCGGTCGGAATATAGAAATCGCAGTACATCTCTTCTTCGATAGGCAATTTTCGCTCATAGGCATGAACGATCTCGGCCATATATAGCCAGTTGTCGATTAGCATCTCCGCTTTTGAACGCACAAAATGGCCGTCGGTCGTCCGGTGGGTCGCTTCAAACTTATGCCGGAAACTATCCATCTTGTCGGTATCGGTTTTCGGTTTATCGACGCCTTTGATGTTGTCAATGCTGTCGCTTAACGCTTTGACATGCAGTATCGATTCCGGCCACCGCGCGTAGGGTATACCCGATCGTGAATCTTCGCCTTGCTGTGCGCCTAGCTTTGCACCCTGGTCGGTTATCAACCAACCTTTGAGCCCCTTTTTGATCCAGCCCAGTTCCGATAATATGTAATTCATCTTATTGGGCGATAAATCGAAGTGTTTGCCGATGGCTGTTGCTGTAATGAGCTTGTCAGCTGATGGTTCATTCGCGGCCATTTGCCCGAAATCTATATCTTCCGGCCATGCCGCATATTGCCCATATTTGCCGTTTAAATGCACACCGCCCAAGAGTACGCCGGCCTCGGTCAGCACCCACTGATCATTTTCTTTTTTGAGTAGCCCCAACTCATTTAACTGGGCGAATAATTCATTTGGGGTAATGCCACGTTGTTTGGCTATCTGTGTCGTCGATAGTCTTTTTTCTTCACTCATGTCGTATTCAAAAGGCTTGGTTAGTATTATTTTTGCCCGAATTAAAACTCACATATCGGCATCAGCGTGGAAGTATAGCAAACCGCCCTATATGCCCATTAAAACATCCCTTCCAGCGCCCCTGGCACGCTTTCAGCCAAGGGCGCTCCGCCCAGCGCCATTTCCACCGGCGCATCCCCCGGCCTGAGCCAAAACTGCACCACCACCTCGCCCCGGATCGCGGTCAGATTCAGGTAATCGGCCAGATCCTCGGCCTTGGCGTAATGCAGCCGGACCTTGCCGCCGTTCCACAGCACCGGATGATAGGTTTCGATCTGGCTGACGTTGACCACCTTGTCGGCGTCGACGTACAGCTCGCCCAGCAGATAATAGCCG
>Ga0208625_100348_pt1 | contig 12403 bp, 8 predicted proteins | sample LakWasMeta8_HOW4_2_FD_183858 | JGI IMG/M metagenome (GOLD analysis project Ga0208625, IMG submission 183858) | Freshwater sediment methanotrophic microbial communities from Lake Washington under simulated oxygen tension - Sediment Metagenome... | ecosystem: Environmental > Aquatic > Freshwater >... | reverse complement strand
AAAGCATACACTGAATAACCTTCGGCATTCAACGATTCAAGCCCAAGCGGATCCCACCAAAGAATTACATTGGGACCAAGCTCGTAATTATTGAGTCCGCCGGCAAGGCCGATTGGGTCTTGTCCGAGGAACTGTCCCAGGAACGATTCGAAGTAACGGCTTCGATTGTAATATAGCCCCGTCTCCCCATCCTCATACTGCCCTTGCAGCCGAATCGGGTTATCGACTTGGTCAACATGCAAACTCGCAATCTGCCCCCAAGCAGTATAACTCGCTGCCCACTGGACCTCGCCCGCTGATTTACTTTGAAGAAATCATCGTGCGTTGCAGTCTTGAAACCCGAAACGTAGTGATTACGGTGGCTGTCAATCCGGCCTATGCGCGTTTTCAGCAGCAGTTGAACCGGGGGCTCGAAAATTACTGCCGCAGGGGTTATCAAATCGCATTGAAATTCAACGATGCGGGACTGGGTTTGTCTGCGGATCAATTGATCTTGGCTTTGGAGCCTCACTATGTCAGTGTTTCCGCCCTGTCGCTGAACAAAGCAAGGGGCTTGGAGACACTGGCAAACTTGCGCCAACTCTCAACGCTGGTCAATTCTATCGGCGGCGATTGTATTTTGACTCAGGTCGAGAATGCCAAAATTGGCACGCTTGCTAATGAGTCGGGGATCAATCTGGTGGAAGGTGATTATTACGAAAACAACGCATCTGCGTTTCAATCACAAGCGCATCAATATAAACAGGAATCAGGGCGGCGTAACGCCTGAGTCCATATAGGACTAAGACTACCCATATCAACATCAAATGCTAATATTTGACTTCCTTCGTCAGCCCATCCCATGGCCTTGATCAATTATTATCCGGTCACGAGAACCTGTACTTAGTACTTTCGGGTTATTCTTGTAGATCTGGTACAAAATATCTGCGAACTCTTTTCCCTTTGGTGGAATGCAAGTTGACAAGTCACAATCTTCAAATGTGACGAATTCTCCAAATACAGCTTCAGAGAAATCCACATTGTCCAGTATTGTGTAGCCAGTTGGTTTCTTATGATAAAGCCCATTAAACGTTGTATCTTCGATCTTGCCGACAAATCTACACTCTTTGAATGATGCATCGTTGAAATTAATGTTCTTGAGTTTACAACGATCGAAGGTGCAGGACTCAAAATGCGGATACTCAAATTCCCTTCCACTGAAATCGCACCTCGAGAAAATTGTATTTTTGAATGTCCCTCCATTTGCGCCGACAGAAATCCTACGGAAGTCAAATTGAGTGAACTTGCAGTCGATAAAGTCGCATCCAAAGAAGGCTAAGCTTCCAGGTTTCCCTTTATAAAACACGCAATTCGTAAATGTCGAATTGACAAAAAGTACATCGTTAAAGTTTGACTCGCTAAAATCGAAAGAATCAAAAGTTTCCTCTGAAATTTCTGTTAGATTTTTCCATGTGTAATTTTTATAACGTGTATCCATAGTTGCTACCAAAATATTCCTGTGCCTGCTCCAAAATCTTTGTCGTATTTAGACTGGTGCGTTTCTTTATTCCAATCTGACTCTGTAGTCAAGTCCCAATACCGGTTCCCATTCTTGTCTACGACATCCGGCCCAAACTGGCCGCGTGGCGTGGTAACAATACCGGTTTTTCTGAGTTCAAGGTCTGCGTCAACTTTTGCTTTGAATCTCGTGTCAATTTGAGTGCCCATATAAAGATTCTGTTTCTTGGCAGCCATTATTTTATGATGAGCGATGAGCTTTGGGCTCAATAACTTAACCTCGGCCAACAGGCTGCCTTTGCGGAGCCCAAAAGTCGCGAAATTCTGTCCATGCGTTGCGGAGATCTTCTGCAACTGGGCTTTCAGATACCAGTAAAGCTCCTTCCGTCTGAACAAAAGACGACACTGCAGCGAAAACTGCTTCTCCGAGTTCACGTTCTGAAACATCCGCGACGTATCTACCCTGTACCATCACTCTTATCCCTTTTTTTTGGGCGAGCCTCTCAAATAAAACAGTGAACGATGAATCATCCCCGACCCACTCGAGCCGTTTTAGTGAGGAATCTTCGAGCATACGCCGAACGCCATCTAAAAGAGTCACTACGGACGTAAATACCATCATGGCCTGCGACGGCAGATAATCTTTTGAACTCACAGTGGCGTTTGATCCACGAAGTATTACGTGCCCAAGTTCAAATCCACCATAATTGGCTTCGCTGCAGTTGACTTCAAATTTGATATTCAACATCGCTATTCTCCACGAACCGGGAAGAAGGTAGGTCGGGCAACAGCTTTATCGTTGCCCGGCGATAAGTCCTCCCGATAATACGATGGCATAGGAATCAACCACAAACACATCGTCATATTGAAGCATCGAAAAGTCGGGCATAAAAAGCATGTCCAACCAACCCGGCTACCTGCTGCAATCGCACCGAACGAGGTGCTTGGCTAGATCGGAAATACGTCATTTGGACCATACGTACCATCCAGATGAGCAGCTATCCTCTTGATCGCTTTTTCAGGAAACCAAACGACTGATGGTTCAAGGCCAACAATTTCTTCACGACTCGCGGGACGAACCTTACCTTTCGACCACAGTTTTGGAGGTAGCGAACTATCAAATGCGATGCAAATCTCGTCGTAATTGGCCTGCTCTACCCGAAATGTAGGATCTTTACTAATAATCTTCCATTTAGGAATCTTTGAAAATAAGAATTTAAAGAAAACTGGTCTGAACAAGCGATTAGAAAATACTTCTGTATCTACCTTTTTTGGCAATTCAGAAAACGTTTTGGAAAAGAATTCAACCAAGTGCGCATTAACGCTCTCCTCAGATATGACTCTTCCCAGAATATATACTGTTTCATTATAGTGACGACTGATCGGCACCGCAAAAACATCTCCAGGCTGGACTATTAACTTCTTCATTTCCTATCATCCCAATACTGACTAACCACAACCCTTTAGCAACTTCTTAGCTTTTTCATATTCTCGCTTGAAAGCCTTGCCACGCTTGTCTACTCGAGCTTTATCAAAGGAGTTCTGACAGTTTCCAGGAAAGCCAGTCCGAGTTTTATGATGCTCTATGTGTGCCTGCTCAAAACCGCGGGCTTCCTTATACTTGAGGTCTGTTTCCAAGACTTTGTACGTATCCGCCTCTGGATCAAAACGCGCCGTCCCGTGAATTTTGTGAGGCTTCGTATGCTGACCAACACGGACATCCGTTCCTTGTTTCGTGATCCCGATATAATATGGTTTGGCTTCTCCAGGATGAAACAAAGCATACACTGAATAACCTTCGGCATTCAACGATTCAAGCCCAAGCGGATCCCACCAAAGAATTACATTGGGACCAAGCTCGTAATTATTGAGTCCGCCGGCAAGGCCGATTGGGTCTTGTCCGATGAACTGTCCCAGGAACGATTCGAAGTAACGGCTTCGATTGTAATATAGCCCCGTCTCTCCATCCTCATACTGCCCCTGCAGCCGAATCGGATTGTCGGCATAATCAACATCGAGTCTCGCAATCTGCCCCCACGCCGTATAACTCGCTGCCCACTGAACCTCGCCCGCTGAGTTGGTCAGCCGGATCGGGCAGCCGTTCGGGTCGTTGTGATAGTGCAGAAGAGTATTCGATCCCGCGCGGCCACCGAGCATTGCCATGGGTTCGAAGGTTTCCGGGTAGTAGACCCATTCCCTGGCAGTTACATTGTCCGAGAATTCCGATTCTACAACAGTTTTAATCAAATCGCCGACCAATGCATCGCCGTCCCAGGCGAACGACGTAGCATGGTTCCCTGTGCGCTTCTCGATACGCCGTCCCAGCGGGTCGTAGCGGTAGTATGTCGAACTATCATTGATCCGGCTTTCGATCAGCCTCTGGTTCGCATCCCAGCACAGGTGCAGTTCGCCGCGCGGGTCGCGGCGGTAGATCAGGTTTCCGGCACGGTCGAAGCGGTATTGGGCCCCTTCGTATTCTCCTTCCCGCAACCATTCGCTCGGAGCGGTCTGCTCTGTCACGGGCGATGGTTCGCGCGCGACGATCCGTGTGCGGAGCCTATCTCCCGCTGGATCATTCAAGTAGTGCTTGACCTGGCCATGCGGGTCGAGATGCTGGATGATGCGCCCAACCGGATCATAGACGTAGTGGTCGGTGCCGAACCGGCTGTCGCGCCGTTCGACCAGATTGCCGGCGGCATCGTAGTCGTAGGCGATGTCGACGACGGTTTGCGTGTCGCTGTGAACGCGCTGGCCGGTCAGATAGCCGTCGGCGCTATAGTCGACCTCTCGGCGTAAGCGGGGGCTTAGTTGTTCGCCGACGATCTGGCCGGCCGCATCGCGCTGGATTCGTATGGGGGCGTGGTCGTCGATGGCGATCTCGATCGCCTGGTCCAGCATATCGTAGCCATAGCGGACGCTGTGGCCGCTCACTTCCTCGCCGTGCTTCAGTTCGGTTTGGCGGGCTATCCGGTTGCCGGCCTCGTCGTAGGCGTTGCGGATCGTGAAGTCTTGACCCTGCTTTTCTTCGATCAGGCGGCCTTCCGGATCGAATTGACGCTCGATGCGGATATGCGGATTGGCGGTTTCGATCAGGTTGCCGTTGGCGTCGTAGCGAAAACTTTCGACCCAAGGCCGCAAGGCCCCTTCCGGGTCGGGAAGTTCCTTCTTGACGATGCGGCCGAGCGGGTCGGTGGCATAGGCGATCACGCGGCCGAGCGGGTCGATGCTGCGTTGTATGTCACCGGCGAGCGTATAGTCGTAGCACCGCGATTGCCCCCAGTAATCCACCTCTTCGACGATGCGCCCCAAGGCGTCGCGGCTGAGACGATAGGTCTCGCCGCGCTGGTTGGTGACGCCGATCAGCCGTTCTTCGGTGTCGTAATGATACTGGACGGTATGGCCGTCGGACTGGATACGCTTGGCGATTTCGCCCTGGCCGAAGTATTCGAGCCGGGTTTCGGCGCCGATTTCGTCCCGGTACAGCACCAGATTGTCCTCGGCGTCGTAACCGCAGCGGACGGTCGACCCGGACGGCAGGCGGATGTCCGTGAGCCGGCTCTTGGCATCGTAGCGGTACAGAGTTTTGAATCCGAGAGGGTCCAGTTTGCTGATCAGGTTGCCCAATGGATCATAGGCGAATCGGCTAAGATGTCCGAGGGCATCCTTGATCGCGGCAAGCTGGCCGGCCGTGTCGAAGCCCAATTCGGTACGCGCGCCGCGCGGGTTGGTGAAGGCAATGAGCTGACCGTGTGCGTCGTAGTCATAGCGCGACACGGCGCCGAGCGGTGTAGTCTGTTCGATCAGCAGCCCGCGTCCGTCCCAGGCTTGCTGCCACAGAGCGCCGTTCGGGTCGGTGATCCGCGTGGCTTTGTCGGTGTCGTTGAACTCGGTGGCGATCGCTTGGCCGTCGGGACGGGTCAGCTTCAGCAGGTTGCCGCGTTCGTCGTAAGTGTATTCGGTCCGCCGTCCGTCCGGGTCGATGAGCGCCGTGGTGCGGCCGGAGTCGTCGTATTCGTAGATGGTCATGCCACCTAACGGATCGGTCTCGTTAATCGGCAGGCCGCGCTCGTCGAGCTTGATCAGCGTGACATGACCCAGTGAGTCGGTGATGCGGCGCTCGCTGAGCAAATCCAGATAGTCGAAACGGTAGTCGTACAGGCCGCCGTCGCCCCAGGCATGAACGACCCGCCAGCTACCGTCCGCGGCCCGCTCGTAGGCGTAATGGAAGGACAGGCCGTTGCGGTCCGTATGGCGGATCATCCGGTGCGACTCGTACGCAAAGCGGTAGGGTGCGTCGAGCGGATCGACGACGGCGACCAAATCGCCGTACGCGTCGTATTGATAGCGGACGAAGGTATGTTCGGCGTTAGTCGCCAGGTCGACGAGCGTCACCGCGGTCAGGCGGTCGTTCTCGATCGTCAACGCCAGGCGGCGGCCCGCCGATTCGTGGATCGCGACGACGCGGCCTGCCCGGTATTCGAAATCCAGCCCATTGCCGCAGCGATCCGAAATCCGTCCGATCGGCCAGCGCGCCACGCCTTGCCGATCACGGTTGCCCATCGCCTTCGGAAAGTGATAGATGCGGTCGTCCTTGGTGGCGACCCGGTATTCGTCGCCGTGATCGGTTAGCCTGGCGCCGTCCATCAGCTCCAGTTCGCCGGCGCCAACTCCGGCCGCCACCGGCAGCCGCTCGAACGACAGCGGCCCGATCTCGGGGCCTTGCAACAACACGCTACCGTCGGCGTCGCACTCCAGTCGGATGTCGGCAAGGGTTTGCCAGCCGGTGCCGCAGACGCCGACATAGGCATTGGACGAGCCGTAACTGCGCAGCCAGTTGATAGGGATGCGCCCGGGCAGATGAAAGTCCTGCTGTTCGACCGACACCGCGCCGTTCAGGATGTTGACCGGCTCGGCGCGCAGCACGGTGCACTTCAGGAAACCGGGCTTCATATTGTTGAACAGCTTCTGACGGAAGCGCTTGAACACCCCGGATTTAGCCAACTTGCCGAGGGCGGCGAAGCCGGCCTTGAAGGCCATGCCCATCAGCGAGATGGTCGGCGGACCGCCGATGAAGACGGTGGTCGGGATCGCCAGGTTGAAGGTGGTCGGCAACACCATCAGCATCGGGCCGCCTTTCTTGCGTAGCCGGAAGGGGCTGGCCATGCCGGCCACTTGACAGCTTAGTACCGGCAGTGAAATATACGAAAACGGATCGCCGTCGGCGATAACCGTCGAACTTCCCATGAACAATTCATCATCTGAATCCGGAAGCTTGGGCGCAAACGGAAAACCTGGCGGAATATGGACCGTCATCCCGTTGGTGCCGGCGGTGGCGCGTTTCATACCGCAGACGGTAATAGTCGCTCCGATGATCGGGATATAATCGAAAGGATCGAACACGACTGACATGTGCGGCGTCGGCAAGGGTGTCGGCACCGGGGTCGTGCACAGATGGATGTCGATCCCGAGCTGAGGGTCTCCATGCTTTGCTGCCGGCATCATACGGCGCTGCCCTCGCGTCCCTGGACCGAGGCCATCAGGCCGGTCTCGCTGAACAGCGGCCAGTCGTCGCCCAATAGCTGACGGCTTCGGGCGAACAGTTGCTGAAATTGCGGGGTGGCGCTACTGATGATGCGGTCGAGACGCACGGCCGATTCGATCTTGAGATTTTGAAGCGTCGTCTGATAACGCTGTTCAATGGCGCGCTCGGTCTCCGCCGTCGCAACGCCGCCCAAAGCGCCGGCGCTGCGTTCCAGCTCTGCTTTAGCCAGACGGGATCGGATTTCCAGATCCGACTTCACTTGCTCCATCTGCGCCACTCGTTCCGGATCCAACGCCCGCAGCAGATCGACGCCGGCCAGCGGCAATGTTGTCAGCAGCCGCACTTCGGGTTTCAGGGGTTCTGCCAGCTCATGGGCGCAACGCCCGCGTTCCAGCGCACCCTCGACATCGCCGATCCGAGCTAAACAAAACGCCCCCATACGAAAGGCTTCGATGCCGAGGATGACGTTGCGGTCGCGTTGCGCAACCAGTGCAGCCTCGTCATAGCAGAAGCTTGCGGCTTCGACATCGCCTTTTGCCAGCTGCGCTCCCGCTTCGCCGAACCAGGTCTGCAAGATCAGCTTGTTGCCGGCCGGATGGGCCTGTTCGGCGACCTTCACCGCAACCTTGCGCGCTCCCTGGTAGACTTGAACAGCCTCGTCATGCCGGTTTTCTTTCAGCAAGGCGCCGGCTACCATCAGCCACAATACCACTTCCTGATCGAGCCACTGCTGTTTGCGCACAAAAGTCAGCGCATCGCGGGCCTTGGCCTTGACTTGTTCGGCGCTGCCTTTTTCGGTCAACGCGGCAAGCCCGATCAGCAAGTTACGAAACACGCCGGCCGGTCCGGTGACGGGCTCCTGCGCAAAGGTTTCCTGCGCGACGGAAAAGCCGTCCACTTGCGGTCTGCCGATCTCGATACGTGGATCGCCCAAATTGATCAGCTCCCGGTAACGCGGATTCTCAACCGAATCGATTAACAATAGTCGCAAGCGTTCCGGTAAATGCGTCGCCAACACGCGCAGCATCCAATCGGTGAAAGCAGTCTCGTCCGCAATTGCTGCCGGCAGCAAAACCACGACCAGGTGGCCGATACTGCGATGATATTTGGCCCCGAAGGAGCGCAACGCCGCCACGAAAGCGGCGGGCGTCTTGGCGGACGTCGCAGGATCGAAATCCCAATCTGTCGGCAAGCCTTCCGCCTCCAATTGAGCGCGGCTGGCGTCATATTGACCGCGCAAGGCTTCCTGCAACGACTGAGAAAAGTGCATGGAGTGTTCATAAGGCGTCTTGAACAGCAGAAACAAGTCGCCGGAGGCATAGTCCGACTCTTGTTTCTGCGCCTCGACGAAACATTCCACCAGACGGAAGGCGTTTTCAGGCACCTGCCAGATCAGTAAACGCGCGGACGGATTTTCGCGAAATCGTATCCATTCCGCGCACAGATAGACGAGACGGCGTTCGACCGGATTCAGCGACACGATGCTAACCGTTCAATGAAATTTTCGGCGCAGTGATGGAAACACCGGCTGGGTCTATCTTGATGGTCGAACCTCCGACGCTGATCGTAATCGCCTGGGGAGTGATATCAATGACGGAACCCTGAACGGCCAGTTGCAACGACGTATTCGAAGTATACGTTCCCGCGCCGTCGGCATGTAGATCCGTCTTGTCTGTCGAACTCTGATTAATAGCGCCTTTGACTGTGAGGGTTTGCCCGCCGGTCACGTCTTCCGTCACCCCGCCTTTTACCGTCACCGAGTGGCCATCGGAAATATTTTCGGTCAACCCTGCCTTCACCGTCAGTTGATGACCCGTATCGATGGTTTCGGCCAATGTGCCCTTGATATGCATCGTGCGGTTGGCGTTCACCGTCAAGGTATCGTCCACCGTGACGGCCGTTGTGCGGTTGTTCTTGATCGTGTTGGACTGATCGTGCTCCACAGTCGTATTCATGTCGTATTGCGCATGAATCGTGATCTTCTCCTTGCCCGCCGTATCGTCCATGGTCATTTCGTTGTAGCCCTTGCCTTTATGGGTATTGGACTTGATGCCGCTGACCACTGCGGCACCTGGCAACGCGAAAGGCGGCATCATGTCGGCATTGTAAACGCTGCCGGTAATGATGGGCTGATCGGGATCGCCTTCCAAAAAGTCGACGATCACCTCCTGGCCGATGCGAGGAATGGCGATCATGCCCCAATTCTTGCCGGCCCATGGCTGCGAGACCCTGACCCAGCAGGAACTATCTTGATCTTTTTTACCATAACGATCCCAATGGAACTGTACTTTCACCCGTCCATATTTGTCGGTATAGATTTCCTGCCCGGCGGGCCCCGTGACGACAGCAGTCTGCGCCCCCCTCATAGCCGGCTTTGGCGTACTGTGTTCCGGGCGGTAAGGGCATTTGGCGTCCTGCACGGTAAAGCTGCAATCGAAGAATTTCTCTGCGGTCGTGCTTGCCGAGCCGGAAAAATAGCCATCCAACGTCAGATGGTAATTTGCCGCAATCACCAGGTATTCGCGGTTCTGATCCCTGCGCGGAAATTCTTGCAGAGTGAAGCGGTGCCCGACGGCCATACCGCGGACGGTACATTTGCCCTCGCAACGTTCAAAGCGTGAATGATGCTCTTCAATACGTTGGCGGACATAATTTTCGCCGTGGCCGGTTTCGGTGTATTTGCCCGGAAAGTCGAAAAAAGCATACTCGGCATGGGAATGGGAATTCTTGTTAAGGGATTTGACTAACAGACTCGCCTTGGGCTTTTCGAAATCGTAATCGGTGAGTTCATAGGCGCCTAACTGGACTTCATGCGCAACCCCCCAATTGTATATGTGGTCTTCGCGAAAGTGGTTCGTAACCCCGTTGTCGGCGCGGTAAGGGATGTTTTCGTAGCCCGGATACAAGGGATGCGCCTTAACCGAGTCGATTAAAATCAGTTGGTGCTTGTCCTTTTCATGCTGGAAATAGTAGTAAATGCCTTCTTCTTCCAGCAAACGGCTGATAAAGTCGAAATCGGTCTCACGATATTGCACACAATATTCGCGGGGAGCATAGGTTCCGTTCAATTTTTTATCAAAGTCGGAAAAACCATGGCTTTGAAAGACTTGCTTGATAATGTCCGGGACCGATTTGTTCTGGAAAACGCGGCAATTTGACGCCCGTGTCAAAAACCACAGCCACGGCCGAACCGTAGCGTGGTAACTCGCATAGACACCCGCATGGCCACTCTGACCAAAACGACTGACGTGGCCATGAAAGTAACGCCAATCGCCGTTAGCCGTCTCGATCCTGATGCAAATAGGCTCGCCCAAGATTTTTTGCGGTTCGATATCCTGTTTTTCGCTAAGAAATTCGAGATTGTACTCGAACAACCGGCTCAAACAGTCCTGACCACGCATTTGGTAGAACAACATTGTGTTCTCGGCTAAGGCTGGCGTAAATACTTGAATTTTACGATTTTGTTGGATCGCCGTCATGTTCAGAATATGGAGTCTCAAAGTTTTTCCAGTCAAACATCGCCAAGCAGGGTGTTGAAAAAACCTTCGGATATATCACAATGTCGTTAAGTTAAGCTTGAAGGAGTGCAATATACAATAATTGTTTCATGCAATGGCATATTATGGGTTGGAAACGTTTTTCAACACACGGCTAGCCGCCAAAATTTTCGAGTGCATTTATCTGTAAATCCAGCGTCAATACATCATCGCAGCCATTCCGCCGAGCACCATCAAAAGGTGGCTGTTCTACACTGTAACTTACGGCCGCATCATTTGTTTGGTAAGGTTGTTTTTATCTTGCCGATGCAGAAAATGCAAGGTAATAGTACACAATGAAAAACAATCTCTTGTTTAAGGAAGCTCTGGCTCAGTCTTTCGACAAACTCTGGACGAGCTGTAAACTGTTGATTCGGTGCGCGGCAGGTTGTCGAATGTTCTCCCGAACCTGCCGAAGGACGTGAACCGAATCAACGTAGACAGAGCTTTCTTCAGGGAATGGATGGGGAAAATTCAGCGCGCGATGAAGATCGGTCTGATTGGCATAGTCATCTCCGTTTGACTTTATGGCGTTGGGCATGGTTTGTCCTGCGCTTGCGGCAGGAGTCATCACTATAATATGTGATTAGAGGATAATGATGTTAAGTCAAGACAGGGGGAGTCGCAAAGCTTGCTTTGCAATCGTCGAAACAAGCCGATAAAGCAAGCTCTGTCACTCCCATTGAAACCTTCCACAGCTTGACTTAACGGCATTGATTAAGGCGGTGGAAGACAATTAGTCAAAATGAGTTTTTAACATCCTGTTAATCCCCGGTATTTTGAAAAATCCTAGAGGATGGGCGGCGCGCTCCTTGATGACCTCGCAAGGCGTTTGAGCATGACGCTATCGGTTACCGGCTGTTACGTCCCATCGTAACAACCGGTAACTTGTTATTTCCCTTATAACAACACCTTGCCGCATTGAATCCGCCGCACTACCGTCGCCAGCCAATCGATCTCGGCATAGGTGTTGTAGAACGCCAGGGACGGCCTGACCGTGCTTTCGAGCCCGAACCGGCGCAGAATAGGCTGCGCGCAGTGGTGGCCGGAACGCACCGCGATGCCTTCCTTGTTCAGCGCGGCGCCGATGTCGGCGGTATTCAGTCCTTTCAATACGAACGACAACACGCTGGTTTTGTCGCGCGCGGTGCCGATCAGGCGCAGGCCCGGAATCCGTGACAACGCATCGGTCGCGTAAGCCAACAGTTCATGCTCGTAACGGGCGATGTTTTCGATGCCGACCCTTTCCACGTACTCCAGCGCGGCGCCGAGGCCTACCGCATCGGCGATGTTGCCGGTGCCGGCTTCAAAGCGCGCGGGCGCGGGCTGATACACGGTCTTTTCGAAGGTCACGTCCTCAATCATGTTGCCGCCGCCTTGCCAGGGCGGCATCGATTCGAGCACTTCCGGCTTGCCGTATACCGCGCCGATGCCGGTCGGCCCGTAGATCTTGTGACCTGAGAACACCAGCCAGTCGCAGTCGAGCTTTTGCACATCGACCTTGATATGCGAGATCGACTGGGCGGCGTCGAGCAGGACTTTCGCGCCGGCGCGATGCGCCAGTTCGATGATGTCCTGAGCCGGCGTGATCGTGCCGAGCGCATTCGAGACCTGCGTGAAGGCGACCAGTTTGGTCTTGCCGCTCAACAACTTCTGGTATTCGGACAACAGAATCTGACCCGAGTCATCGACCGGAATCACCCTGAGCACTGCGCCCTTTTCCGCGCACAACTGCTGCCACGGCACGATGTTCGCGTGATGTTCGAGCCAGCTGACGATGATCTCGTCGCCCGGCCCGATATTCGCTCGGCCCCAGCTTTGCGCGACC
>Ga0208625_100347_pt1 | contig 12416 bp, 7 predicted proteins | sample LakWasMeta8_HOW4_2_FD_183858 | JGI IMG/M metagenome (GOLD analysis project Ga0208625, IMG submission 183858) | Freshwater sediment methanotrophic microbial communities from Lake Washington under simulated oxygen tension - Sediment Metagenome... | ecosystem: Environmental > Aquatic > Freshwater >... | reverse complement strand
ACCGGCCAAACCGCTCATCATGGCGCCGATGGTAGCGCCGAAAAATAAAATCCCAAGAACGGGGCCGCCAGCAATCGCAAATCCCGCAAAGCGCAAGCCAACAAGCCCTGCCAGCAAACCTGTGGTGGCGCCCAGCGCCGCACCGCGTTCCACGGCCGGTATAAAATCGGTTTTCTCAAAGACCGATGCTTCCGGCATATCCTCCAAAGGCGTGTCTCTTTTTGCCAGAATATGCATGTGCCGATCTTCTATGCCTTCCGCTCTTAATTCATTAACAATTTTATGCGTCGTTTCAAGGTTGGGTGATAAAAAATAGATTCTTCTCATGGTCTTCTCCTCGTGGATTTAGATTCAAATAGACAGCACGAAACCTGGTTTATTCCATGTCTTCTGCAGTTAACTGCGTGAGCGGTTTTCCTTTATATTCCCCGGTTAGTGTTTTCAGGAAAGCCACTATTTTGGCGATCTCATCGCCGGTAAAGGTTTTACCTAATTGAACTTGTCCCATAACCCGAACCGCCTCGGCAAGACTATCAACCGAACCGTCATGGAAATACGGGTAGGTTAATTCGATATTACGCAGTACCGGAACCTTGAAGAAATGACGATCTTTCTCCTGCCTGGTTACGTTGAAACGGCCGTTATCGGCTTCGGTCAGCGGACCGCCGCGCAGTTTGAAATAATCCTGCTTGACGCCCATTTTTTCAAAGGAAAGTCCGCCCAAAGCCGGTCCAAAGTGACAGGATGCGCAATTGGTTTTGAACAGCTCGTAGCCCCCCATTTCGTCGCTGGTCAGGATAGCGGTATCGCCGCGCAAATATTGATCGAAACGGGAGTTGGCCGTCACGAGAGATTCTTCGAAAACTGCAATCGCATCGGTTACGGTCGTTTTGGTCAAACCTTGTTCCGGATACAGTTTGACGAAAGCGTTCTGATAGTCACTGACCTGTTTGAGTTTTTCGACGACATCATCCCATTGTGCGCCCATTTCAATCGGATTGGCGACGGGGCCCTCAGCTTGTTCCTGCAAGTCCTTGGCGCGGCCGTCCCAGAATTGGGCGATGTTGTACATCGCGTTATAGACGGTCGGTGAATTGATTGGTCCCTGTTGGCCACGAATGCCGGTGGCCACCTTGGCCTGATCAGTGCCGCCGCGGCTCAGGTCGTGGCAGAATGCGCAGTTTAGGGTGTTGTCTCCGGACAGCAGGCGATCATGGAAAAGTTTGTTGCCGAGCGCGACCTTGTCCGTATCGAGATCTACCGTAAGCGGCAGTGCTTGCACCGGTTCGCCTTTTAATGCAGCTGCGGCATCTTTGCTCCAAGGCGAATTAGCCCGCTCTTCGGCAATCCAGTCGAGTAGAGTTTTCTTTTCGTCGGCACTCAAACTAGCTGTCCAGTGCATCAGCAGATAAAGTGTCGGCGGCATGCTGTCGTTGTGAACCACATGCTCCAGTCTGGCCAGCATCAAAGGCGTAAAGGATTCCTCGCCGCTATAAAGCTTTTTGGGCAGAATCAGCCGCGCACTCGCTTGTTCGATATCTTTTTCCATCAGCTGTTTGGCGATCGGCAGCTCTGCATAGAACGGCATCCGGGTCATGCCGGGAGAATGACAGTCGACGCACTTGTTCTGTAATATTGGCGAAACTTTGACAAAGCTGTCGGATTTTCCGGAAACAACGGGAATCGGCTCATTTTCCCCCTGTAAACCGAGCAGATTAGAGATCGGAAAAAATAAAATCACTGCCAGCAGCAGAGCTAAAAACAAGGCTATTTTTTTCATTATTTTGATTCCCCTGATTCAGATATTTGAATTAGAACAATTAAAGAGACAACCGAGTCTCCGGTATTCTCCTTTCACGATTAGCTTTCTTTTGCAGTTGCCGCCAAGAAACTGTCGTTGGCTGCGATCAAACGTCCCCAGCGATCCGCCGCCGCATCATCGATGTTGAGGTTGCCTTGAGTAAAAAAATGGAGGATCCATTTCTAGCCAATCGCTCGTGCCAGTCGACGTTATTCGTCTACTACCCTTTAGGCTAATTGCATTGACCCAAGGCACTGCAAAGGCGCTTGAAAGACTTCAGCATTTTGTCTTTCAGTATTTTGCGCCCGATTACATGCTTGACATCACTGGCTATCCCTGCAACTTGATCGGTGTAGCTGCGCACCTGCTGAAACACTACCGTGCCGTCGCGATACGGCAGGCAACCTGTTATCCATTGGCTGGAATTGTAGGAATGCGGCGCATAGAACTCCCGGGTCAACACTAAGGCCCCGCCGCTCCAATCAGTGCTGATGCTGTGTCTGAGGATGACTGCCGGACGGTTTTCCACCTTTTTTTCCACCCAGGGAAATGCCTCGTCCGCTCCCGGCGGCAACGGTTTCGGGTAATCCAGCCATGTCTTGTACAAGGCTGGAAAGTAACGCGGCAGGATGGTGCTTGAATTTGCCGCCTGGCGCAGTTCCATGGAAGGCTTGGAATCCCGACTTCCTCCCCTTGCATACGGCGCTATTGCAGACGTTCCTCCGCGCCGATAGGCTTCAAAGCGCTGGAACAGAATCTCCCGGTAATGCCGTTCGGCCGCGTCTTCGATGGCCTCGGGGGAGGTCTGCTTGAGACTCATCAAGCTGTCGATCTCATCGGCGGACAGGTTGAATTCGTCGCCCGGTTCGGCGCTCACTAAAGCTTCGGCTTCTTCCTTGGGCAGAACGACATGTGCAAACGAGTCCGCACCGCCATGCTCCGTCATCAACCCGTGCTCAGTGACATCAACATCTAGCATGACTGAATTTTTCTGCCGCAAATGTCTAGCTACCCTGGCCAAAGGAACCGGCAAATGCCAGGCGATACCCATGGCAAGCTCATCGGTACTGCTTTCGCTCAAGGCATAAGTGACGGGCTGACCTTGCGCCAGTTCCGCAAGCTGACCTGTATTCATCCCCAGTGCGCGCAACACTTCCTCGACCGCTGGCGGCTCAGCAACAGCGGGAAGTGCCGGCAGAATAAAAATGGAGGTCAATAGCCACTTAACGGCAGCGACATAATTCAAGTTCCATGACATCGGGTAACCCCCTGGCGCCAAGCAATTGTGATCAGACAGTATACTAGGCCCGATCGCCGATGCGGAATAACAATTTGATATAATGGGCAGCCCTGATAATTCTCTTCTCCCCAACGCTTTTTGGGTTATACGGATACAGCCCGCCATGAGATAATAAAACAGCAGTTAAAGAAATCTTGAGCCTTACACCCACGCCAACTTGGATTATTCGACGTCGAAGAAATGGCTGATATTTATGAAATCACATAGTGCCAAATAATAAATAACTTATTAAAAAGTGGCTCTACGCTGATTAATTATGGATAAACCTAATGACAAAAATCGAGCAGATATTCGAACACATACTGACCCATTACCGAGGCATATTCGCCACCGTCTTTCTTCTGCCAGTTTCGGCAGTCTATGGTGCTTACGCCGGCATACGCAACTGGATTTCTTTTCGCCTGAGCAGCGCCCCTGCCAAACACGACGCCAGGGTGGAAGCAGTGATTCGGCAAATCGAGGACTGGAAAGAACAAGGCGCGGAGCAAAGACTTTGCACCGCGAGGTCAGGGTGGAAAACCATGAGCGAGATGGTGCCCAAATACAAACTTACACATCGACAGATCGATATCGGAATGTACGACCTGCTTGAAATTGATGAGCAGCGCGGCATTGTCCGGGTGGAGCCGCTGGCGAGTATGGGCCAGATTTCGCGCAGTCTCATATCTAAAGGCTGGACTCTGCCGGTAGTGCCGGAACTGGACAGTCTGACGGTGGGCGGTTTGATTATGGGATTCGGTGTGGAAACCAGCAGCCATAAATATGGGTTATTTCAGCATATTTGTGAAGCCTTCGAGATCGTGACGGCGGAAGGAAAACTGATCAAATGTAGTCCTACGGAAAATTCCGAACTTTTCTATCAGATCCCCTGGAGCCATGGCACGCTGGGCTTTCTGGTGGCGGCTGAATTGAAGATCATTCCAGTCAAAAAATATGTCAGGATTAGCTACCAGCCTGTTTATACCCTGGATGACATGGTCGACGTTTTCGAGCGAGCCAGCCGCGATACCGAAAACAACGACTTTGTGGAAGGTTTGGTTTACGGCCGCGATCAGGCGGTGATCATGGTCGGCAAATTCGCCGATGCCGTGGGTACGGACGGGGCTTTGAATGCCATCGGACGATGGTATAAGCCCTGGTTTTACAAGCATGTTCAAATCTACCTGGAGCAAAGAAAGGAAGGTGTGGAATATCTGCCGGTGCGGGACTATTACCACCGGCATACCCGCGGTTATTTCTGGGCCATGGAGGAAATCATTCCTTTTGGCAATCATCCCATCTTCAGGGCCTTGCTGGGCTGGGCTTTGCCTCCCCGAATCGAATTGTTGAAATACACGGAGACCGAAACCACCCGGCGGCTTCGGGAAAAATATCACGTGGTTCAGGACATGCTCATGCCGATCCGGTATCTGAAGCAGTCCATTGAATATTTCGATGACCATTTCTGCTTATATCCATTGTGGCTTTCGCCGATGGCGATCAAGGATAACGGAGGGCAGCCCGGTTATGTCCATCCATTCAGGACGGAGGAGGGGGTTGTGGACGAACTTTACGTGGATATCGGGGCTTACGGAACGCCTGGCAAGAAAGATTTTGATAACGCCGTCGCCCTGCCGCTACTGGAAAAATTTGTCATCGAACATCGAGGCTACCAGGCCTTGTATGCCAGAACCTTCATGAGTAGGGATGATTTCAGGATGATGTTCGACCATGCCGGCTATGATCGTTTGCGGGAGCGCTTGCCGTATTGTCGGCAAGCTTTCGATGAGGTGTACGACAAGGTTTCCTCAAAAGGCAGAGTTTCGCCTGTCGAGATGAGGAAGCTGGAAAAGGCGGGTTGAGAACTGTCATCTATAGCCATTAGAGTCTTTCGTCCAGAAAGTTTTGTACATTGACGACGCACCGCGTAAAATTAGTAGTTGCCTGGCATCTGTCTATGGTTGTATTCAAAGGCTAATGCTCTCTAAGAAAGCGCTGAACAAATAGATTTCGTTCATGGTTCGGAAAGGAAGTTATGAATGAAATCAATAAAATAGCTTTAGTCCCGAACCTGTTGAGGGATTTTGTCAGCGCTTTCCTAAGGAACCTGGAATCTATAACATCAGTGCTCCTGAATGCCCCCAAACTATCTAGATCGAGTTATGAATACGACGAATATCGAAAAAACTGCTGCTTCAGCTAAAGAGCCGCCCAAGATGCCGGGTGCATTACCGCTTTTAGGGCACATGCTCGAGTTCGGCAAAAATCCCTTTGAATACATGATGAAACTCAGGAATACAGTAGGGGAAATCGGGGAATTTCGTATGTTCCATCAAAAGATGGTGCTGATGACAGGACCTGAAGCGAATGAAGCTTTTTTTCGGGCGCCCGATGCTCAGCTGGATCAAAGCCAGGCCTATAAAATCATGACGCCAATTTTTGGCAAGGGCGTGGTTTTTGATGCACCTCTGCATAAAAAGGACCAACAGCTTAAAATGCTGATGCCGGTATTGCGCGATAAACCGATGCGCGGCTATGCGCAAGTGATCGTCCAGGAAGTCGAGCAGATGATTGCCGACTGGGGTGATACCGGCGAAATCGATTTGCTGGAGTTTATGAAAGAACTCACCATCTACACCTCCAGCCACTGCCTGCTTGGCGATGAATTCCGTTACGAACTGAATGAGGAGTTCGCCAAGATTTATCATGATCTTGAAAAAGGCGTGAATCCTCTGGCCTTTGTTTTTCCTTACTTGCCTTTACCAGTGTTTCGCCGCCGAGATAAGGCGCGCGCCAGACTTCAGGAATTAGTTACCGGCATCATTGCCAAAAGAGCGCAGAAACCGGAAAAAAGTGAAGATGCGTTTCAAATGCTGATTGACGCCACATATGACGACGGCAGTCGCTTGTCGGCGCATGAAATAACGGGCATGTTGATCGGTACCATATTCGCAGGCCACCACACCACGGCAGGCACAGCCGCCTGGACCTTACTGGAATTGGCGCGTCGACCCGAACAGTTGGAGCAGGTGTTGACTGAGCTGGATGCTCACTTCGGCGTCGACGGCGAAGTCACTTTTCAATCTTTACGTGAAATTCCGGTACTGGAAAATGTCATTAAAGAAGTCTTGCGCTTGCATCCGCCGTTGATATTTTTAATTCGCAAGGTGATGCAGGATTTTCACTATAAGGATTACACGGTCAAGGCCGGAAAATATGTTTGCGCTTCCCCGCGCGTATCGCATCGCCTCGCCGATGTTTTTCCGGATCCGGAAAGGTTCGATCCCGAGCGTTATTCGGAAGCGCGTCAGGAAGATGCCAAACCGTTCAGCTGGATTGCCTTCGGCGGCGGTAAACACAAGTGCTCCGGCAACGCTTTTGCGATGCTGCAACTCAAGGCGATTTTCAGCATATTATTACGCCGCTATACCTTTGAATTGATCGACGACAAAGACAGCTATCAGGATGACTTCACCCAAATGGTGGTGCAGCCGGCATCGCCTTGCCGGATTCGCTACATCAAACGTAAGGACATTAAAGAAACCGCTGCCGAGCCAACGACAAATAATGCGCAGGAAAGCGCAAAAACCGGGCCCGGCTTTCATATCAAAATCGACAGGGAACTTTGCCAGGGTCATGCCACCTGCATGACAGAAGCGCCAGAGCTTTTTCATGTAGACGATGCAGGCAATGTCACCGTGTTACAAGAAAAACCGCCGCTCGATTTGCTGACAAAAGCCCGGCAAGCCGAAAAATATTGCCCGACCAAGGCAATTAAAATCGAAATCAAATAGAGAAAAAGCATGGCCGCATATCCCCGAGCAGAACTTGAAGAAATGGTTGAACGTTGGTTGCAGGCTAATCGTGACGCTGAAAAAGAAGGTAACTGGCCTAAATACCTGGGCGCGATGTATACCGATGACGCAGAATACCGCTGGAATATCGGGCCTAATGAGGAATTTGTCGCACGCAGCCGTAAGCAGATAGAAGAATGGGCTTTAGGTGTGCAAATGGAAGGTTTTGAAGAATGGCGCTATCCGTATCATCGCATTTTAATCGATGAAAAACAGGGCGAAGTCATCGGTTTATGGCGTCAGGTATCGCCCGCGTTGCGAGAAGACGGCACGCACTATGAAGTAGCCGGCATCGGCGGTTCCTGGTTTCGTTATGGCGGCAATTTTAAATGGGAGTGGCAACGGGATTTTTTTGACTTAGGCAATGTGAAAGCCCTGTTTTTTGAATTGGCCGCCGACGGCAAACTCGACCCGGCCGTGAAAAGAAAAATAGGCAAACTGGCCAAGGGACAATTATTGCCCGGCCATGAGCGTTTGCGCCAGCCGCCGAGTTTATGGAAAAAACTGAAAGGTTTTTTGGCAATGGTACGCATTGCCCTGTTTAATCAATAAAAATAGAAGATGCCATCCTTCATAAGGGTTGGCATGTCGCTCAACCAAGCTAAAAGGGACCTCACAAGAATCTATGCTGAATGTAAAACCGAGTTGGAAAAGCTGGCAACTGCTCACCGAAAAGGGACGTCAAATTTGGGCATTCAAGCCCGGCTCAAATGATATCAATGAACATTTACAAAATGTCGATAACGTTACAGACCAAGACATAGCACAGTTCGTCCAGGATTTTAAGTTTGATAAATCCGGCAATCCCAATTCCGGCGACAAGGTTTTCAGACACACGGCCATTAACGCGAAGTTCCAGGAATTTGCCGGCCTGATACCTCAGGCAAAGAAACCCGAAGAGCAAAAAGCCATCGATGCGCTGATCAAAGGCATTAACTATTTTTCTTACCTGCAAAGTGAAGACGGTCACTGGCCCGGTGATTACGGCGGACCGCTATTTCTCTTACCGGGACTGCTGATTGCCGCTTATCTGTCAGATACACCTTTTCCCAAGGCACATCGGGAAATGATGAAGATCTATTTGTTCAATCAGCAAAACGAAGATGACGGCTGGGGCATGCATATTGAAGGTGAATCGACCATGTTCGGCACCGTCATGCAATACGTGTCGCTGCGCCTTCTGGGCGTGGATAAAAATCACGAGCAACTGGTCAAGGCCAGGGCGTGGATCAAGAACAACGGCGGTGCCACAGGCATTCCTTCCTGGGGAAAGTTTTATCTGGCGGTTTTGAATCTCTATGACTGGCAAGGTTTCAACAGCCTGTTTCCTGAAATGTGGCTATTTCCCAAATGGTTGCCGGTGCATCCCTGGCGTTACTGGTGTCACACGCGCATGGTTTATTTGCCGATGGCCTATTGCTACGCGCAAAGAATCAAAGCGCCCGAAAATGAACTGATCCTGTCCTTAAGAGAGGAAATTTATAGCGAAGATTTCGCCTCCATAGACTGGCCCAAGCAGCGCAATGCCGTGTGCGAAAAAGACTGCTATACCACGCCGTCTGGTGTACTGAAGTGGATGAATTTATTCACCAATAATTATGAAAAATTCAAATGCGCCTGGTTACGGAAAAAGTCCACAGACTACATTCTAAAATACCTGAATGCCGAGGATGAGCAAACCAACTACATCAACATCGGCCCCGTCAATCAAGCCATTAATTCCATTTGCATCTGGCATGTTTACGGCAGGGAATCCGAGCAATTTAAAAAACATGTCGCGCGATGGTTTGATTATTTATGGGTTGCCGAAGACGGCATGAAAATGAACGGCTACAACGGTTCGCAGCTTTGGGATGCCGCTTTTGCAACCCGCGCCATGCTCGAGAGCGACATGGGCAAGCTATTCCCTGAGACGATTGCAAAAAGCTATCAATTTATCGAGCAATCGCAAATTCAAACCGAACACTCGACGCATGCCGAGTTTTTCCGTCATCCGATGATAGGCAGTTGGCCTTTTTCGACCCCTGACAATGGATGGCCGGTTGCCGATTGCACCGCGGAAGGCCTGAGCGCTACTCTGGCGGTTCATCATTCAGGACTGGTTAAACCCGCGATTGATGAGCAACGTATAAAACAGGCCGTCGATGTCATACTTTCCTACCAAAATACCGATGGCGGCTGGGCCACTTATGAATTGATGCGAGCCCCCAAATGGCTGGAAAAGCTCAATCCTTCCGAAGTGTTTGCCGACATTATGATCGATTATTCATGGACCGAATGCACGGCGGCCTGTGTGATATCCTTGCTGGAAATTCAGGACACTTATCCGGCTTATAAAACCGATGAAATACGCCAGGCGATCAGCGCGGGGATCAAATTTATCCTGAAGCAACAAAAACCGGACGGCTCCTGGTATGGCGGCTGGGCGGTCTGTTTTACCTATGCCACCTGGTTTGGCGTGGAAGCGATCAGCAAGGCCAAAGGCAAAGGCTATTATGACGATGCGGATCTGATGGCCAGCATTAACAGAGCCTGCAGCTTTTTAGTCGGCAAGCAAAAAATGGATGGCGGCTGGGGAGAAACTTTTGAATCTTGTTCTAAACTGGTTTATACCGAGGCGGCGACGTCTCAAGTGGTCAATACCGCTTGGGCCTTGCTGACGCTGATGGCGGCTGATTTTGACGATAAAAAAGTGATAGAAACAGGTATCAATCTGTTGTTGAACAGACAGACCGACATCGGCGACTGGTCACAGGAAAATATTTCAGGGGTTTTTAATTATAACTGTATGATAACTTACGCTAATTACAGGAATATCTTTCCTGTCTGGGCGCTGAGCCGATACTGTAGGCAGTATGTTCAGAGATGATAAAACAATCAACACAGTTAAAAGTATTTGTCTCAAGTAGCTCAATATGAAATCAGAATTCGACATTTGCATAATCGGCGCGGGCATGGCCGGTGCCACCATCGCGGCCTATCTGGCACCCAAAGGCATTAAGATCGCGTTAATCGATCATTCCTATGAGGAGAAAAAACGCATCGTCGGTGAATTGTTACAGCCCGGCGCCGTTCAGTCGCTTGAGCAAATGGGGCTCGGGCATTTATTGGACGGTTTCGATGCGCAGCCGGTTGAGGGCTACGCCCTGCTGCAAGGCGAGGAAAAAACGACCATTCCTTATCCCCACCCCCACAAGGGAATGGGCTTGCATAATGGCCGGTTTTTGCAGCAAATAAGAGCCTCCGCACTGCACAACGAATCGGTTACGCAAATACATGGCAAGGCATTGCATCTGCTGGAAAATGAAAGAAATGAAATTGTTGGCGTCAGTTACCGGGAATCGCTCACGTCAGAGGTAAAGTCCATTTATGCGCCTTTAACCATCACCAGCGACGGATTCTTTTCAAATTTCAGGGATCTTCTCAGCAATAATGAAAAGACCGTGACGTCTTATTTTATCGGCTTGATTCTAAAAGACTGCGAAATGCCTTTTCCAAAACACGGGCATGTATTTTTATCGGGCCCGACCCCGTTCATTTGTTATCCCATTTCCAACAATGAAGTCAGGCTATTGATCGATTTTCCAGGCCAACAGACGCCTAGAAAGCTTTTACTGCAAGAGCATTTGGATGCCAATGTAACGCCTTACATTCCCGCATGTATGCTTAACAGCTATGAACAAGCCTTGGAAGAGGGCGGCTTTAAGGTCATGCCTAACCATTACATGGCGGCAAAACCCATCATACGAAAAGGCGCGGTGATGCTGGGCGATGCGCTGAATATGCGCCATCCCTTAACAGGCGGCGGGTTGACCGCAGTCTTCTCGGATATCCAGATATTGAGTGCCCATTTATTGGCTATGCCTGATTTCAATAATGCCGATTTGATTCACGAAAAAATCGAAGCCTATTATCGTGACAGACAGAGCGCCAATGCCAATCTTAATATTCTTGCCAATGCGCTATACGCCGTGATGTCCAACGACTTGCTCAAAATGGCTGTCTTCAAATACCTGCAGTGTGGCGGCGCCAACGCGCAGGAATCAATTTCTGTTTTGGCGGGCTTGAACCGGAAACATTATTCCTTGATAAAACAATTCTGTTTTTTGGCGGTGTTCGGTGCCTTCAATTTAGTACGCCATGAGATTTCGAATTTACCAAAGGCAATGAAACTGCTCTCGGATGCGCTTTCTATCATTAAGCCATTGATAATAAATGAAATCCCTTTTGTGTCTTTTTTTTATCAGCATCTCTCGAAAATAAAACCTCTTGCTTATTTCGGTTATGGTGCCAATGCTCAAAGGCCTCGATTTTGATTCTAACGCCGATTCGAATGGCTGAAAGCATAATCACTCAATGAATAATGTATATGAAGTTTCGCCAGACCTATTTAAAGCAGTGACTATGATATCCGAACTACTGGCACCTCTTTTCCGTCTCCATGCCTGGCGGCGTCACATCGGATTAATGTTATGAGCACAGGCATAACGCTCGTAACAGGGGCCACAGGTCACCTTGGCGCTAATCTGGTTCGTCGCCTGCTCGAAGAGGGCGAGCAAGTGCGGGTGATGATGCGCCCCGAACGCGATAACGGAGCACTGGATGGACTCGACGTGGAGCGCGTTTATGCCGACCTGCGCGATATCGAGGCCGTATCCGCCGCGGTGCGCGGCTGCGCACGCGTTTATCATTGCGCCGCTCTGGTTTCGACCATCGAAGGTAATGCGGCCCATAAACGTGAGATATTCGATACCAACGTCCGCGGTACAATCCATATTCTCCAGGCGGCCGAGCGCCACAGCATCGACAAAGTAGTCGTGTCGGGCTCGCTCAGCGCCACCGGCTACGAGCCTGATCGTTCCAGCCACGAAGACATGCCGTTCTATCCGTTCGAGCGCCATCTGCCTTACGGCTTTACCAAGCATCTCACCGAGCATGAATGCCTCAAGGCCCACGCCAACGGTCTCAACGTGGTAGTCGCCACTTCCTGCGGCATCATTGGCCCCCACGATTACGTCCCTTCGCGCATCGGTCGCGTTCTGATTGATTACGCGCATGGCTCTTTGCGCGCTTACATTCCCGGAGGCTTCGAATGGGTATCCGGCCGCGATATCGCCGAGGGCCATGTACTCGCCATGCGGCATGGACGTTCCGGGCAGAAGTACATTTTCAGTACCGCCTACGCCAGCGTGGACGATCTGATGGCGCTGTTCCGGGAAGTCACCGGCCGGCCGTTGCCCAGGCTTCGGCTGTCGCCGTTGCTGATGGCCGTGCTGGCCGAAGTGGCAGACAAGACCTGGTATAGGGCATTCCCCAATCTCCCCAGGCGCTTCACGCCGGCTGCGGTACGCTTGCTCCAGATGCGTCGACGGGCTGACCACGAAAAGGCCAAACAAGAATTGGGCTACCAGCCCACCCAATTGTCCCAAGCAGTGCTGGAAGCCTACGAAGACTTCGTACGCAGGGGCTTGATCGTTCCTGC
>Ga0208625_100346_pt1 | contig 12427 bp, 7 predicted proteins | sample LakWasMeta8_HOW4_2_FD_183858 | JGI IMG/M metagenome (GOLD analysis project Ga0208625, IMG submission 183858) | Freshwater sediment methanotrophic microbial communities from Lake Washington under simulated oxygen tension - Sediment Metagenome... | ecosystem: Environmental > Aquatic > Freshwater >... | reverse complement strand
TCCTTGGAGCTGCCAATAGTGCCGGTAATCTTGGTAACACTATCAGCGACAATGTTGGCAGTACGGGTCGTGCCATTGCTTTCAACTTCGTTGTAAGTGGTAGTAACTGGACCGGCGTTGTTGACTGTAAAGGCGACGCTTGAGGATGTACCGATATTGCCTGCGGCATCGTAGGCCTTGCCAAGCAAGTTATGACTGCCATTACTTAGCATCAGCGAATCCAGTGTCATGCTAAAAGGCGCCGATGTGACCGTGCCTTTTGGGGCGCTGTCCACATAGAATTCCACTTTGGTGACACCAACATTATCAGTGGCGATGGCACTTAAAGTAATTGGTCCGCTGGTGCCGCTCTCACTTACGGAAACGACCGGCGCTTCTTTATCAACTATCGTGTTGTCAATAAAAAAGCTCACGGCGGTTGAAGTGCCGACATTACCGGCCGCGTCATAAGCTTTGGCGATCAGGCTATGGGAACCCTTGCTTAAGGTATTGCTATCCAATGTCACGCTATAGGGAGCAAGCTCATCAGCGCCTTTAAAAACACCATCGACCTGAAACTCTACCTTGCTCACGCCCACGTTGTCCGTCGCTATTGCCGATAAAGTAATCATGCTGCTGGTGCCGCTCTCACTGGCAGTAACAACAGGCGCTTCCTTGTCGACTTCTCCTGACTCGCCGACTAACAGATTTACTTTATCCAATATAAAACCTGTAGCGAGCGCCGAGTCCTCGGCCCCTACGAAATAAACCTGGATGGTTTGTCCCTTGTAGGCGCCCAAATCAAGACTATAAAGCTTGTAACCCGTTGCAGCGTTCAAGTTACTGTACGTGGCCAACGTTTTTAGGATAGCCCCTGAACTGTTGCGAATCTGCACGACCAGCGTGTCGCGGGCTGTGCCGGAAGTCTCTTTGGTTTCGACATGCAAGGCAAAACTTAATACGGCCGAGGCAACATTGGCTGGAATGCTGACCGTTTGATAGAGGCTGACGCTCATTTGCGATCCGGTACCGCAAAACTTGGCCATTTTGGTGCCGTCGTAAGCGCTTTGATTCAAAATCGTGCCTATTTGCATACCGGTTGTGTTTGACCAACCTACGCCATAACCTTTCTCAAAACTGCCGTTACGAATCAGTTGCCCGTTGGCAATCGTAAACGTCGTCGAGGCATTCGTGTATTGCCCCGTGGTGTCTGTGGCCTTGGCAACCAGTGTGTGGCTGCCGTCATCCTGCATCAGGGAATCATAAGTTGTGGAATACGGTGCGACTGTCTTTGTGTCCACCAAGCTGCCGTCAAGGAGAAACTCAACCTTAACGACGCCTTTATCGTCACTGGCGGTGGCATTAAACGTTAATGTGCCCTTATTGCCGATTTCATTCACGCTAACCGTGGGCGGTGTATCGGGACCTGACCAGGCGCTACCGACATTGATAGCGGCGAAGGCATTCCAGACAGCTATTTCCTCCGCTCCCGAAACCGGAAATAGATCGCGGACCGCCTGAATATTAGCGATCCGGGCGGCTAAATAGTCAGTGGATGACGTCATATAGGTAGTCAGGGCGCGAAACCAGATCTTGGCGGCTTTGTCGTTACCGATACCCTTCATGCCTTGCGGTAAGTAGGTGCTGGACGTTTCACCACTGGTGGTAGCACCTTGGCTCAGAAAGTAAAACGCGCGATTCATCGGGCCGGAACTGTAATGCACATCCAGACTCTGTAGCGTTGGACTCCAGGCATCGGCACTCTTGCCGTCCTTACTTGGCTTGTACAGAAAACGCATTTTTAACGGATAAGCAGGCGTGGTGATTTGCTCGCCTTGTGTCCAGGTACCCCCTGTATCGGGAATGGCGCTGCCTTGGCCGTTGGCTCCTCTTGCATAAAATTCCGCCATCGCGCCCATGATGTCGGAATTGGCTTCGTTAAGACCGCCGGATTCCTTGTTGTAAATCAGCCCCGCCGTCTTCGAGCAAACGCCATGCGAAAACTCGTGGGCGGCGACATCCAGCGCGGTAAATGTCTGTAATTTGGTGCCGTCGCCGTAGGAAATGCACATACATTGATCGGAATAGAAGGCGTTATCGTAAGCGTTGTCATAATGCACGCGAGCGTAGGTAGGCGCACCCAGGCCATTGATACCGTTACGCCCGAACACGTTTTTATACATATCCCAGGTTGCCTGTAAGCCAAAAGCGGCATCGACGGCGGCAGTTTGACCATTGGCCGACGTTGTCGGTTCGGGATCTTCCTTAAAATTGCTACCGTCGCCCCAGGTATTGTCAGGATCAAGGTAGATTGTGCCGGTTCCTGACGTAGTATGATTGAGGTTGTAAACCACGTTGCCGGCGCTGACCGACCTGGTTAAATCCCGCAACTCAAAGCCGCCCGTCACGCTGTTGGTGTTAAGACTCACGGAGCCGCTGTACTGGCTTTTGCCGGTGCCGCCAGCATTTGCGCTGAGGAGGCTGTCCCATTTCTCGATAATCGCACCGGTATGCGCATTCACCAGGTAATCCGTGTGCCTGGTATCGCCAGGTGTTTCCAGCTCGGTATGGACGTAATAGGCGAGCTGGTAGCCTTTTACCTCATTGACAAAGTCTTCGGCGTTTAGCTCATTTTTAGCGACAAGAGCCTTGCGTGGCAATACGCGCTTAACCGTTTCGGGGTAGATTACAAGCTCGGTCAACGGTTTAGTGGTGAAGTCCGCGCGGGGAGCAATATCCTTTTTGACAATGGCCAACACATCGACACCGGAAAGCTTCGGTTCAATGTCGACTTGAATGTCTTGTTTGAGCGCGGTAGTGGGCGGCAGCTCTTTTTGGTTCGCTTGCGTGTGGGTAATCACTTCCCCGCCCCAGATGCGTATGCCGCGGTAAAGCTGCTGGAAGTGAACGTGAGTCTGCCCCAATTTGTCTTGGTCAAGGCTTTGAAATTGAAACGAGTGATTGTCATCGAGCCCCAACGACTCTCGCATGCTGGACAGTCGTTGCTGGGACTGCATGGTCAAATCAGTACTGCTGGGATTTGCAGCGGACGAAGGTGGTGCAGTGAACAGCAATACTACGAGACCAATGGCAATCTGACTATGTTTCATAAAGCACTCCCAAATTGTTTTTGAGTGTTATGGGCAACTAGGCACTGCGTGAAGTTCATGTCAGATAAACGTATTTTGATTGCAACGTTATCTTTTGTGACGCTGAAAATTTTTTAAAAAACCTAACTGTTTTCGGAATGATAGCGCGGCTAAGGAGTCCGGCATATTGGTATTCATACGTATTGTGAACGCTGTTTTGTTACTGATATTGTAAATATCACTTCGAATACGGCTCGCAAATTCCCTTCTGAAACACCGGAAAATGTGGCCGATATTCGAAGTTATGAGAATTTAGAGTTAATTACATTAATGCCCTTCATAAAAGCTGATTCGGTCACCCGTGAAGCTTTGCAAAAAACCTTATCAAGGAACGTCATGGGACCCACTGGAAACGATGTTAACGTCATCCAAATACACCCAAACTTAAGCTGCAAGCATTGTTATTCTAGCTCGGGGCCAGAGGGCTTTTATGAACTCCCGATCGACGCCATCGAAAATTTCTTGGCGGATGCCGTCGGCGAAGGCTTTAACGCTAAATGTCTGGGCGGAAATGACCACTGCGGCTGATTACCTGCCTTTTACTAATTGGTACGGTATTGCGACAACTCGCAGCCATCATTTTGCCCCAATTGTCAGTAACAACATCAATTTGCCGTTATAGCAAAGCATCGACATTGATCACATGAGTACAGCATTGCAATTATCAATGATGAGCAAACAAGTATTGAGTTGGCTGGCTGTTTTAAGTTGGCTCAGCGTTTCTTCATGCGCTTACTCAAATCCGCTTAATCACGCTATCGCAAAAGGAAAACCCATGGCCGAAACCATTCTTACTGACCAAGACAATGGCAGATCGATTGAAGCCCCAGTCGGCACCAATCTAATCGTGCAGCTCGAAGAATCGCCAACGACGGGTTATGTCTGGATCAATAAAACTGCCGACGATGTGCTGCATTTAAACAGCACCGAATTTTCATCTGCGTCGCCGGATATTGTCGGCGGAGCAGGGATACGGACGTTTGGATTTATGGTTAATAAACTTGGCAAGTCCACTTTATTGTTGAAGCGGGTGCGGGAGTGGGAGTGGGAGGGCGAGTCCTCAGCTACTGAAGTATTTTCCGTCACGATTCGGGCAATAAAAAATTAGCTCGTGCCGCGCCACTGCTCTGTTTTTCGTCACTTAACTTTCCAAGGAGAACCAAGACTCATTAATTATTCTTAAAGCTCAAATCCACCGCCACCGAAATAGCATTGATTACGCCCTTTCGGTAGCGGTCAATGCCTTTTTTCGTATCCGCATAGGAGTGAAATGTTATGTCTGAATCAACACCCACAGAAATAAGTTTTGGTTGGCTTCGCGAGCTACCCAGCATCAAAAACTACACCACTGAGCACACTGAAATTAAACCCTTACTTGCTAAGGTACATGGCGCCGGAACCGTAAGCGCCCCAGCGTCATTACCAGGCACCGTAGATTTACGTGCCTGGTTTTCCAAAATTGAGGACCAGCTTAATTTAGGTTCGTGTACAGCTAATGCCGGAGTGGGCCTGCTGGAATATTACGAACGCAGGGCTTTCGGCAAACACATCGATGCCTCGCGTTTATTTCTCTATAAGACAACGCGTAACCTTCTCGGTTGGACAGGCGACACCGGCGCCTATCTTCGCAGCACACTAGAAGCGTTAGTATTATTTGGTGTGCCGCCGGAAGATTATTGGAAATACGATGTAAGCAAATTCGATGATGAGCCAACGGCTTTCCTGTATGCCTTCGCAAGCAATTATCAGGCGGTAAAGTATTATCGGCTCGATCCGTCAGGTACAACCAAGGCGGCGCTGCTTAATGCCATTAAAACTAATCTGGCGGCCGGATTACCATCATTTTTTGGCTTTACGGTTTACAGCTCTTATACCCAAGCCAATGCCGCCAATAAAGGGGCGATTCCTTTTCCCACTGCCGTGGATAAAATCGCCGGTGGTCATGCGGTGGTTGTGGCCGGCTACAACGATAGCCTGGTCATTAAAAACACCAATACCGGTGCAGTCGCCACTACCGGAGCCTTCTTAATTCGCAACTCTTGGGGAACAGGATGGGGAGATGGCGGCTACGGCTGGCTACCTTATGAATATGTTCTAAAAGGGTTGGCGGTCGACTGGTGGACGCTGATTTCTGCGGAGTGGATTGACACAGGCAAATTCGGCTAAAGCTTATTGGCTTTTTGGGGTTGCCCCATACCGCGCCATTACCACCATGATCAGGTGTGGGGCAAGCAAACAGAACAGCCAATTTATATGGGACAGGTGTCCGGAAAAGTGCCGACACCTTATTAACTATGATTACCTACCTCTGAACCACGACTCTATCGGAAAACTCTTGCCTAGCAGCCGTCTCGGCACGTGCCTCCTTATTCGCGCTTTTGCTTGCTTGGGTCGGCACATGACTGGCCAGTATCGGCTTGGGCACCTCATACTTTACGGTCACCGGCAGGCCCAGCGCGGCCCACTGATAAAGCCATCCGGCATCCTCGGAGACATTGGGCCAGCGTTTGTTTTGCTCTTTAGTGGCCATGTTGACACAGCCATGACTGGCAGGCTGACCAAAACTGTTGTGCCAAAACGCACCATGGAAGGCAAAGTCTTTATGGAAAAACTGTGTATACGGGACATCTTCCACTTCATAGAATCCGGGCTGCCCCTTACCGACATCGCTACGCATTTTCTTGTGACGGTAACGGTCATAGATATAAAAAGAACCCGTCACGGTGGGGGTTTTACTTTTGCCCGTGCTGACCTTGAAGGTACGAACCACTTTGCCATTTTCCACCGCTTCCACACGCTGGCTATCCAGGTAAACGAAAAGCTTTCGATCCGTGCCGGTGTTGAATTGCTCGACCAGAGCTTGCTTCAGCGTCCCGCCCTGCGCGCTTTTTAAGTTTTGTCCGTCGGCGATGACTTCGATGGTGCTTGAGGCCGGCCATGCGGGCTGAGGGGTAAATTTAAGATGCTGCGGCCCAATCCAACGCCATTTTCCAGAGATGGCTTTGCCGTCGTTGGTCCGGACCTGGAGATAGCTCACCGCATTGTCCCGATTAGCCAACGGTTCGCTAAAGGTTACCTGCAGTGGCAACATCAAGCCTAAATTAGTCAATCCCCGGACATTGGTCTCGGCAGCAAGGGCGGGCGGGGTGGTCAATTCCAGGTTTAGCGGCGGCAGAGGTACACCGGTGGTGGTTTTATAGTTCAACTGAACGGCATACTTGTGATCTTGCTCATAAGCACTGGCCAACAACCGGATATTCTGGCCGGTTGCATCGGCTTCCGCGCTCAACTTTAAGTCGCCAGTGGCCTGCACTTCACCCACTGGCCGATCGAAATGTAGCGTCACCGATGCGTCCAGACCCAACATTGTCAGCATGGGCCCTTGCAACTTCGGCACGGCAACTGTTGTGAAGTTAACTTCATGGGTCTCGGATTGTCCGAACCAGGATCGCTCTGCCGTCACCTTAATCGTATGATGCGTGCCGAAGGCTAGTGGGGCGGGCAGGCTAAGGCTGGTTTGATCCTTCGCCTCAAATAGGATTTTTCCGGTGTCGTCGAGCAGCTCGACCTTAGACAAGCGTGTACCCAAGCCGACCGGCTCCAGTGTAATGGCCTTACGCGGATCGACTTCGTTGGCCTCTTGCAAAGGGATCATCGCAAATCCATAAGGCAGCATATCTTGGCTGACAAAGGTTGCGTTGGGATTGGCTTGCATTACTACCACCACAACCATGGTGACAGCGACCAGCCAGAAGCAAAACCATTTGACCGCACCAAAATAAGTCGCCATTTTCATCGAGTCATCTCGTGTCCAAATTAGGTGTATAGATTAAAAGCATGAGGTACCCTGCGCCCAAGGCATCTCGTTTAAGCTGTCAAGGCAAAAGCCCGATCCACAGTTGGCGGCCATAATCAGTTTTATGCCCACTCTTTCGTCCGTATTTTACTATAGCTAGCGCCATCAGAGAAAACCTTACCCAATATCGTTGCCGGTCGGCATGGGCTAGCCCTCCGTTTGAACAAGGCCGTGGGTAAAATTCATCTAAGCATAGTTCACTCCGCCAACTAACCCGGCCTGCAATTCATACTGGACGATTTTGGCACTCACCGACGGGATGCCCATGACTCAAGGCCATCCCGCATCTAAGATTATCGACACTCAACTCCCGCTTCGACTGCGAAGGCCCCGAACTTGCAGATTTGTGGTCACTTTACCTAAACTATGCCGATTTCCATTTCATTTCCAGCGCACATTATGAAATCAACAGCCAAAATCATTGTCAGCTTGGCTTTGACAGGATTGCTCAGCTCATGCTCCGAGCACAAGCCCGTCACCAGCACGGCCAGCACCGCCGTCAAACCCAAAACCCAGACTGCCCCGAAAATGTATTATATCCCGCCTCCCAAGCTGCCCGGCGAATGGACAGTGCCGGATATCCTGCAAGCTTACGGCGAAAACGCGACGCATAAACTCACCCCTTATTTTACCAAGGCCAAGGTATCCTACCCACCACGGGAAGTGGCTTTCATCGCATTGAAACAGGAAAAGAAACTGGAACTATGGGCTAGGGACAACGGCGAGTTCCGCTTCATCCGCGACTATGCCATCCAGGCCGCCAGCGGCGTGGCCGGTCCCAAATTGCGCCAAGGCGACAAGCAGGTGCCGGAAGGCATTTACCGTATCGAAGAGTTGAATCCCAACAGCCATTACCACTTGTCGATGAAAATAAATTACCCCAACGAATTCGACCTCTTCCATGCTTGGCAGGAGGGGCGCGCCAATCCGGGTTCAGATATTTTCATTCATGGCAGAGCTGTCTCCATCGGTTGCTTGGCCATGGGCGATGAAACGATAGAGGAACTTTTTGTCCTCACCGCGCAAGTGGGCACCGAAAATATGAAAATCGTCATTGCCCCGCATGACCCCAGAATTTACCCTTTGAAAGCTGACTCCGAAAAAGATCCGAAATGGACCCCTGAGCTTTATTCGATCATCTCCCGCGAAATCAATGCTCTATCACCGGTGGTGAAGTCGGCAAAAATCGGGTTATGACCATCAAGGCTGGATTTTGTTAACCAGCCTTGATGGAATCTCGAATCCAAGACATTAGGTTTAAGAATGTCCGCTTGTAACAATCTAACCCCTTATTATGTTGTTTCATTGGTAACCGGCCAACTCAACATAGCCCTGACCTGAAATGGGCTGGCCGTTTTTGGTGCCTTTAACACTGACCGCGCCTTCCCAATAACGGTAACTGACATTTAACTCCTGGTCACTTAGCAAAGGGTCAACCTCAACCTCAATCCCTTGAGAAGGAACAGCCAAGCGCCATCGCGATGGATAACTTATTTTTGAATGCGGACTTGTCCAGCTATCGAGAATTTTAATCGTGACATCATTGTCCTTAAGCGCCACTTTTACATTGTCTGCCAATACCAAAGAACCGGCGCTATTGCTATCCGCTTTACCATTCTTACGCCGTAATCGATAAAACATTAATTCGGTATTATCCGACAACTGCAAGGCAAACCAATCCCAGCCGCTTTGTTCTGACGACAAGGCGCTGGTGCTCCATTCCCTGTCCATCCAGCTAGAACCGGTGACTGAAAATTGCTTGCCCGCCACATAGACAGTGCCTTCAGTCGATAATCGGGGATATGAATAATAATACGAGGCGTTACCCGGTTCCCGGCTTTTCAGGCTTAAACCTTGATCGCCTTGTAACACATAGCTCTTTGGCGAGGTTAATAACAGATCAATGGCAAAGTCATGGCTTTTAGCTTGCAAGCGAAGCGGAAAGTCCGTTTCGCCTTCTGTTTTTGCCGACCAGTCATAAAGCCAAACTTGAAATTTTTTATCTGAAGCACCGGCAAGATCATTGCCGGCCCGGCTGAACCGTTCATCGGTGTAAAAGCGATTTCCTTGGACATCAGTTAAAGTTAAATGCGCCATGTATGTTTGATTTGACCGCCAGACAGACTTTGATGCCGGAGCATCAGCCTTGGCAGCAAAACGAAAAAACGTCAGCTCATAACCAAATTGCCGCCCTCGCCCATCTTTTAAGTTACCGGTGAAATACCACCATTCAGAGCGGAAATCATTGTGGGGGCCATGGTCGCTTGGGAAGGAAAACTCTCTAGGCGTTAATGCGCGCGCAAATCCCTCGTTTTCATTTGATAAGTCTGTACTGAAAGACGCATTCTTTTGGCCTTCAGTAACGGCAGTCTTCGCGTCTGACCTTACCAACACTTGCAGGCCAATAACAAACAACAATGCCATTAGAGAACCATAGATTAAGAGTTTTGTTTTCATTCTGTCCTCAAGGCTTCAGCCGGATGGGTCTGCGCCATTTTCATGGCAGGAAAAATACCGGCCAACAATGCCGCAATAAATGCTAAAGCCACCCCTTGATAAAGCACGCCGGCATCGAAATAAAATGCCATCGTCCAGCCGAATGAGCGTTGGTAGACCACAAAAATCAATACATAAGCCACGATAAAGCCGACAGGGATAGCTAACAATCCAGCGATCAGCCCCATCAATCCGGTTTCACTGATTATCAGCACCGTTAACTGCCGGGAAGTGATTCCGATAGCACGCAAAATACCCAGCTGCCGTGTGCGTTCAAATTGTAAAGCCATCAAAGCGCTGAACACACCGACAAAAGCAATGGCTGCCGACAGCCAGCGCAAGGTTTCAGTGATGGTGAAGGTCTGTTCAAAGACTTCCATGGACGCTTTATAAATGTCCTGATTGGATTTTACGGTCTGCTGGGTAGTCAGCAATTGGCTGATCTGACTTTCCAGTTGCTTTAAATCGCTACCATCCTTGGCATACACGCCAATGCCGGAGTAACCTAAATCCGGCCAATAACGTTGGTAATTCTGACGGCTCATTGCCAGATGGCCTTGATCGCCACTGTAATCGGCATAGATGGCGATAACTTCAAACGCCTGCTCGCCTTGATCGGTTTTTAAGTGGATTTTTTGGCCTATTTTTACCGCATGATGATAAGCATAAGGCTCGGTGACGATAATGGTTTGCTGGTTGTCGAACCTGGACCAAAGATCATCGGCAACTTTATGTTTAAAGATAAAGCCCTGTTTAGAGGATTCATTCAATTCAAACACCGATATTTTAGTGAGTTGATTATCGGCAATCAGTTTGGTGTGTAGTGCGCTACTGAGCATTTGCACACCGGCAAGTTTGGCTATTTCATCCTTCAGGTGATGATCTGATCTCGCTTTCTCGGCTGTCATCTTATCGCCAAGTATCGATACATAAAGATCGGCGGGCAAGCTGGCATGCACCCATTGCGCAACGGTCTGGCGAAAGCTGCCGATCATCAAATCCATGCCTATCGTCGCCGACACCGCAATCATCAATGCCGCTATCGCGATCCCGGTTCTGCTGATTTCAGCGGCGACCATGCGGGCTGGTAAACGCCCCAAAATCCCTAAGAAACGCCCGAAAATTCGTTCAAATATTTTGGTAAACAACAAGGTAATGGCAGGCGTCAGCAGGCCAAATCCAAACAGAATAAGAAAAATGCTCGCCAGACCCAAGGTGATGCTTTGGCCGGAAAACCATGCCGTCACCAAACCGCCGAGTATCAATAAAATACTAGCTAAGCCGACCGTTTTGATTAAGCGGCGGCTGCCCAATTCCAATTGCGATCTTGCCAACACTTTAACCGCCGACAACTGCGTCGCCTCGTAAGCGGGCGGCAATACTGCCAGCAAGGTAGCACTGATACCTAGCAAGACGCCCTTGCCGAGCTGAAAAGGCGTAATCATTAACGTCGCCGCGTCGATACGAAAATAAATCGCGTTAATGGTGCCCGAGATCAGGTACAACAAGCCTTGCCCCAGCGCAATGCCCAGCAAAATACCCACTACCGTACCGATAATCGCCAACAATAAAGCTTCGCCAATCACTAATTTAAATATTTGCTGCCGGGTCACGCCCAACAAACGCAAGCTGCCGATTAAACGCCGCCGCTGCATAACCAAAAAAGTCATCGTGTTGTAGATTAAAAACATGCCCACCAGCAGTGACAACAGACCTAATGCCTTTAAGTTGATGGCAAAGGCCCGCGTCATTTCTCGCATCGATTCCGCTTGGCTATCTATCGACACCAATAACGCCGAGCCCGGCAAGCTTTGTTGGATAGCCGCCAAGGTTACCGGATCATCTTGCGCGATGACTACGTCAATGGAACTCAAGCGACCAAATAATCCCAATACTTCCTGTGCTGTGGCAATGTCGGTAATGATCAGCTTGGCTGAGATTTGTTCTGAAACCGCATCATTAACACTAAACAAGCCAATCAGTTTTAACTGTTGCGTGCCTTGGTCGGTAACAACTTTAAATTGATCATTGATTTGCAAGTGCAGATGTTGTGCCGTTTGTTCACTCAGTAACACGCTATTGGGTTCGGTCAATAAGCGGCTCAACAAATCCCGCGAGGAACTTTCCGGCTGTCCGCTTTGCCAGCCGGAATGTAAGGACTTTTCAATGAACGGATCGATACCGATCAATTTAAAATTGTTCTCATCCGGCTGCGCCAACCTGACATAACCGGTAACGATCGGGGATAAATTAGCGATGCCCTGCCCTACTCTTAAACGGCTATAAAGCTTTTCATCAAGCCCGCCGTCACTGGAGATTATGCGGTGTGTAGCCGTTCCCGACATTGCCTGACTCGCTTGGTTAAACGATTTAAGCGAGCTTTCCATTGCCAAATCAATCGCGATAACAACCGCTACGCCCAAAGCAATGCCCAAGATCGCCAGCACCAGTTGCCAAGGATGCTGCCATAAAAAATTGCGGCTGGAGCGCTTAAGAATGGCACTCATCGTGTATGCAGCGTTTTGTTTTGAATAGATAAAACCCGATCGGCTTTGCCGATAACTTCCTGACTATGCGTCGCCATAATCATGGTTTTACCGGCTTTTCTGACCAGAATATCCAGCAGTTCCAGCACTTGCTCAGCCGTATCCAGGTCCAGATTACCGGTAGGTTCGTCGGCGAGTATCACATCCGGATCATGAATCAACGCGCGTGCAATCGCAACGCGTTGTTGTTCACCGCCTGACAAACGATCCGGGTAGCTATCCAGTCGGTCGGACAATTTTAATTTTGCTAATAATTCTTCGACATGATCATGATCCTTGCGGCTCACTCGCTTGATCAATTCCAACGGCAGCAGCAGGTTTTCCGCAACCGTCAGCGTAGGAATCAAATTATAAGACTGGAAGACAAAGCCAATATGGTGACGGCGAAACAAGGTGCGGTC
>Ga0208625_100345_pt1 | contig 12452 bp, 8 predicted proteins | sample LakWasMeta8_HOW4_2_FD_183858 | JGI IMG/M metagenome (GOLD analysis project Ga0208625, IMG submission 183858) | Freshwater sediment methanotrophic microbial communities from Lake Washington under simulated oxygen tension - Sediment Metagenome... | ecosystem: Environmental > Aquatic > Freshwater >... | reverse complement strand
TATTACTTCAGGCGGCTCGCAAGGACTTAGCCAATGCCCAGACGCAACGCGAGTTGTTGCGGATCAAGGCCCCTTTGTCGGGCACGGTCGCGGCCATCCATTTCAAAGTCGGTGAAACCGTGGGGCTAAACATGGCGTTGGCGGATTTGATTGATCTGGATCGTCTGGATGTTGCTCTCAAAATACCCAGTCAAGAAGCGATCTCGCTCCGATTGGGCCAGACCGTCGAGTTTAAGCTTGGCACGACAGCGGGAAGCCGTCCGGATGCGCAACCGATGCAACCGGGGAAAGTGATTTTTATCAGTCCGCAAATTGACCCGCTCACCGATACCGTTCTGATCAGGGCCTCACTGGACAGTGGTTCCGGGATACGCTCTGGGCAATTCGTCAGTGCCCGAATCGTGGTTGAAGAACGAACTGGCCGCTTGGCAGTGCCACTCGAAAGCGTGGTGAGTAGAGAGACGGGGAGCACGATTGCCTTGGTAGAAGGAAACAAGGCCAAACAAATTGCCATCACACCGGGATTGCGTGACGGCAGACTCGTGGAAATAGCGGGAGATGCCATTGAAGAAGGCATGACAGTGGTGACCCAGGGGGCTTACGGACTGCCGGCCGAGACGCAGATTCGAGTCATAAAATAATGCTGCTATCGCCTTTTGCTTTCCCGCTTCGTCACCGATTGACCATCGTCTTCCTTTGCATAGCGCTATGTCTGGCCGGAGCCTATGCCATATTCAGCATGCCGTCGTCGATTTTTCCGCAGACCAACTTTCCGCGTGTGGTGATCTTGATCGACAACGGCGTGATGCCGGGCAATGAGATGATGGCGACCATCACACGCCCGGTCGAGGAAGTGATGAAAGACATTCCCGGCGTACGCACCATCCGCTCGAAAACCGGACGGGGCTCGGCGGAAATTAACGTGTTTTTCAACTGGCAAACCGATATGGTGCAGGCAGAACTGTTTGTCCAGGGGCGACTGGCCACCGTGCAAAAATCGCTGCCGCCTACCGCGACGTCGGCCGTTTGGCGACTGACTTTTGCGGCTTTTCCGGTCATCGGCATCAGTCTGACCAGCCCCGAGCACTCGCTGACCGATCTCTGGGAAACCGCACGTTACACGCTTCAGCCCCGGTTGTTGCGTATCCCCGGTGTCGCGCGCACCGGCATTGTCGGCGGACGCGCGCCGGAATATCACGTCATCGTCGACCCGATACGCCTGCAGGCGGTGAATCTGAGTCTCAGCCAAGTCTCCGATGCACTGGTTAAAAACAATGTGATCGTACCCACCGGCATGCTGGAGGAAGACTATAAACTCTACCTGACCGTCGTGGATGGTCGCGTGCATACGATTGAAGAGCTGGAAAACCTGACGGTTTCAGCTTCCATTCCAAGTATCGTGCAAGCGCCCGCCCCCCCACAGCCAATGGCTGTTGCCGGTCATCCCGTTCGCATCAAGGATTTCGCCCGGGTCGAACGGTCTCAGGAACCGGTATTCAATGTCGTCACCGCCAATGGCGTCAATGCGGTTTTGCTCAATGTCTATAGCCAACCGGACGGCAGCACGCTCGACATTGCGAATCAACTCAAACAGGAGCTGGCATCGCTGAAGAAAAGCCTGCCAGCGGGTATGCAAGTGCAGGTTTTCTACGACCAGTCGCTGTTAGTAGGCGACTCCATTCAAAGTGTATGGGAAGCCATCCTTTTGGGACTGATTCTTTCGGTAGTCATACTATACGTTTTCCTGAAAAACTGGGGCTCCACGCTGGTGGCCGCCATCGTGATTCCTGTTACAGTTTTAGTGACCTTTCTGACTTTGCGTATCGTGGGATTCGGTTTCAACTTGATGACACTGGGCGGTATTGCGGCCGCCATTGGCTTGGTGATCGACGATGCCATCGTGGTGGTGGAAGCCATCCATGCAAAGCGTCAACAAGGTGCGGAGCGGCTTGATGCGGTGACCCAGGCATTGGCCGAAATCTTTCGGCCATTGCTGGCCTCTACCTTGACGCCGGTCGTAGTATTCATTCCCTTGGCTTTTCTGGAGGGTGTGGCGGGTAGCTTTTTTAGGGCGTTGGCACTGACCATGGTGGTATCTCTGCTGACTTCACTGGTATTGGCAGTCACACTGATTCCTGCATTGGCTAGCTGGTGGTTGTCACCCCCCAAGCACTTAGCCCATCCACCAAAACTTTCCGAGATACCGGTATCTGATTCTCAACCCCATAGGGCAGCTGGTTGGTTTGAACGTCTGAGCGAAGCTTATGAGAGGATATTGCGTAGGGCGCTTAAGCACACAAAAGTGGTGTTATTGGCTTGTGGTTTGATAGTGGCAGCGGGTATCTGGTTGTACGGCCGCCTGGAAAGCGAATTTCTGCCTTTCATGGATGAAGGCGGTTTCGTGATTGATTACCATGCCCCCTGGGGCACCGGTCTGACGGAAACGGATCGGCAACTGCGACAAGCCGAAACCCTTCTGCGTGCCATCCCGGAGCTGGAAAGCTATTCACGGCGCACCGGAGCCCGATTGGCTTTGGGCATCTCCCAGGCGCACAAGGGTGATTTTTTGGTCAAATTGAAAGCCGATCGTCACCGTAAAACCGATGCAGTCGTCGCCGATTTGCGCAAACAGCTCCATGTTGCCGTACCTGGGCTGGAGTGGGAGTTCGCCGGGATACTCGGCGACCTGATCGGCGATTTGACCTGGTCGCCACGGCCGATTGAAATCAAACTGTTCTCAACCGACGTCGAATGGCTGAAGCAGAAAGCTCCGCAAATTCAGGCAGAGCTCGGCAAAATTGCCGGTGTGGTCGACACTTTTGACGGTTTGGAAACCACAGGTCCCTCGTTGAGCCTGCGCGTACGCTACAGCGATGCACTGCGCTTCGGACTGACCGCCAACGATGTGGCATTGGCGGCCGGTACCGCGATGCTGGGACAAAAAGCCTCTTATGTGCTAGAAGGAGACCGCGTCGTCAATATCCGCGTGCGGATGAACACAGACGCAACGGCGCAAATTGCCGATCTTAAGGAATTACCCTTACGGGCGGCCGATGGCAGAACGGTGAAGTTATCGCAAGTAGCCGATGTCGTGACCGAGCCTGGGCAGTTGGAACTGCATCGGGAAGATCTGCGGCAACTGGTGGCGGTTTCCGCTCGCCTGGAAAACCGCGACCTGGGCAGTGCTATTACGGAAATCAAGGCCAAACTCCAGCAAGACCAGACCTTACCGCCCGGTGTGTTGGAATTGGGCGGCCTTTATCAGCAACAGCAGGAGTCATTTCAAAATCTTCTGATTGTGCTGTTGGCTTCGATCTTTCTCGTCTTTACGGTGCTGTTAATCGAGTTTCGCTCGTTCCATGAACCGGTCGCCATCCTGTTGGGTTCGGTGTTGGCGTTGAGCGGTACGGTTCTGGCCTGGTTTATGACCGGCACCTCGGTCAATATCGTTTCGTTACTCGGTGCAATCATCGGCATCGGTGTGGTGGCGAAAAACGGTATCCTGATGCTGGATGCGGTGCATCAATTAAAATTGCCAAGCAGAGACCTGGAAGAGGCGCTGATTGAATCCGGGCGGCGGCGCTTGCGTCCGGTTTTGATGACCTCCATGGCGGCGGCATTAGGCCTATTACCCTTGGCCTACGGTATCGGCGCCGGCTCGGACATGCTAAAACCCTTGGCGATTGCCGTGATCGGTGCGCTAATACTTTCCGTGCTACTCTCGCTGGTCGCTACGCCTACGGTTTATTTTGTCACCCAAAGATGGGCGGGAAATAGCCGAAGGTTTCATCCATCAACACAGACTGAGCAGTAATTCAATATGACAATCGCATCAAACTGGCTCTTCTGGGCGCTGTTATCCGCGGTTTTTGCGGCACTGACCGCTATTTTCGCCAAGATTGGCATTCAAGGTGTTGACTCGGACTTTGCGACGCTGATTCGAACCGCAATTATTATGGTTATTTTGTCCGGCTTCGTGTGGTTCGCTGGAAAATGGAGTAACCCGTTGGACTTGCCGGCCAGAACTTGGCAGTTTCTGACGTTGTCTGCTTTGGCGACAGGCGCCTCGTGGCTTTGCTACTTCCGTGCGCTCCAGGTGGGCGATGCTTCAAAAGTAGCGCCCGTAGACAAACTGAGCTTGGTGCTGGTCGCCATTTTTGCATTTGCCTTTCTGGGCGAACGGCCCACGCTTCGCGAATGGACCGGAATCGCGATGATCGCCGGCGGCGGACTGTTGCTGGCCCTTAAACGGTGAGAAATGTTCACCCCTTCAACGTGCTACCCCACGCCGCAATGATAGAGAAAACCCATGCGCATCCTGATAGTCGAAGACGAAAAGAAAACTGCCGCTTATCTGCAGAAAGGGTTGAGCGAACAAGGCTTCGTTGTCGATATTAGCCCTGAGGGTGAAGAAGGCTTGTTGCTGGCCACCACCCTTGAATATGACCTTATTATTCTCGATGTGATGGTGCCGCTACGGGATGGCTGGTCTGTGCTTAAAGAATTAAGGCGTAGAGGCCAACAGACGCCGGTCTTGTTTCTCACTGCCCGGGATACGATCGATGACCGTGTAAAAGGCTTGGAATTGGGTGCCGATGACTATTTGATTAAGCCGTTCGCTTTCGTCGAATTGCTGGCACGCATTCGCTCGATTCTCCGCCGTGGCCCGACCCGATCAGTGGAACAATTGCAATTGGCCGATCTGACCCTGGACCAGATCCGGCACAAAGCCTTTCGTAGCGGTCAACCGCTGGATTTGACACCGAAAGAATTTACGCTGTTGAAACTATTCATGAACCGGCCCGGAGAAGTGCTTTCGCGAACGCTGATTGCTGAACAGGTATGGGATGTTCACTTCGAATGCGATACCAATATCATCGATGTCGCCATCCGCCGCTTACGGCAGAAAATCGATGACCCGTTCCCGAAAAAATTGTTGCATACGGTTCGTGGGGTGGGCTATGTCCTTGAAGAACGTTAACCACGACGCAAGTCCCAATCCTTGGTCTATTACGATACGATTGACAGGGCTTTATATCGGTTCTGCCGCGCTGATTTTGTTGTTCATTGGCTTTTATCTGTATCAGTCACTGGCCAGTACGCTGGCCCAGGACAATCGGCAGTTTTTACTGAAAGAAGTTCAGTTGCTGCGCAGCGTATTGCAAGAGCAACCGCCCAATCTGAAACGCTTGGCAGAAGAACAAAGCGAAGGCTTGGATTTACCTACGGGGGAGTATTATTCGCGCATCCTGGATAAAAGCGGTCATAGTCTAAGCGAAACTCCAGGAATGGAGGCTTTACCAGCCGCCAGTCAATTTCCTGTGCTTTCAGCTTTGCCGGAAACGAACCCAATAGTACAGAAATTGGCTGACGGACGGACCTTCATGCTGATGACCGCATCCAGTAAAACCACCCCACAGAAAATCCTACAAATCGGGCTCGACATTTCACACGAAGCGGCATTACTTGCCGCATACCGCAGTAATTTGGGCTGGGCGCTATTGGTTGGTCTGCTGCTTTCAGGCATGGCTGCCATCTTTGTCGCACGTCGAGGCTTAAGCCCGCTTGCCGAGATGACTCATCATATTGAAGGCATCACCGCCGCCCAACTCCATGAGCAACTGGATCCGGCTTCCTATCCCAAAGAATTATTCAGCTTGGCTTCTGCTTTTAATGCGATGTTGTGGCGTCTATCTAAATCATTTGCCCAACTAACCCAGTTTTCCGCCGATCTGGCCCACGAGCTACGAACCCCGATCAACAACCTGATGGGTGAAAGTGAAGTAGCGCTATCCCGTCCACGCAGCCCCGACGAGTACCGGCAAATTCTCGAATCCGGTTTGGAAGAATACGGACGACTGTCGCAGATTATCGAAACCTTGCTGTTTTTGGCCCGAGCGGAAAACACTGAAATTACCCTGCACACGGCCCGATTGAATGGTAGAGCCGAGCTGGAAGCGGCTTGCAGTTATCTTGAAGCCGTGGCTGAAGAAAACGGCGTTCGATTAATCTGCCAGGGCCAAGGCTTTCTGTATGCCGATGCCCAACTTCTCAAACGCGTGCTGAGCAATCTGTTGCTCAATGCGCTCCAGCATACTCCGTCCGGTGGTGAAATTCGGTTGTCGATCCAGACGAGTCATGAGAATGGCGCGGTCATTCGGATAGAAGATAACGGCACTGGCATTCCCTCAGAACATTTGCCGCATCTGTTCGACCGGTTTTACCGAGTCACCTCAGCGAGATCCGAAGAAGGGACAGGTCTGGGTCTGGCCATCGTCAACTCCATTATGGAGTTGCATGGCGGAGCTGTGGTGATTGCCAGCGAGTTGGGTCGAGGTACATGGGTTACGCTTCAATTTCCTGCCCCGGATGGAATTATTGGGGTTTGAGGCGCAATGGAACGAAAAGCCGAGTTAGCTGCTTACCTAATGCGCTTTTGCGATATCAAGTGACAAAAACCGACCCTAAACGGTCACTCAAAGTTGTAATTTGAAACAGTGTAACGTATCAGCCCATGAAACATCCCGCACCCCTTGACAGTCTGGCGTATGAACATGGTTAGCCGCTAAGATTGCCTCGAATTACAACATCGAACATACCTGCTCAGTTATATCCATACCTTCTGACAAACCAAGATTTCACCAGCTGTGTGAGCACACAGTAGCTGGATAAAATTAATGCCAGCCAATAAAAATATTCAGCGGGTAGAGGGGCGAATCCTAATCCAGAGCCGATCGGCGAAAATGGCAGATAGAGGGCGACTGCCATAATCGTAAGGGTAATCAACAGCATGGGTAGGGCCGGACGACTTTGCAAAAAGGGGATTTTCGGGGTGCGGATGATATGCACAATCAGAGTCTGGGTCATCAGACTTTCCACGAACCAGCCGGTTTGAAACAATGCTTGTTGGCCGACTGTATTGGCTTCAAAGACAAACCACATCAAGGCGTAGGTAGTGTAGTCGAAAATTGAACTGATCGGGCCGATAAAAATCATGAATTTCTGAATATCGCCAACCAGCCATTTCCGAGGTTTTTCCTGATATTCCTTATCTACATGATCAAATGGAATGCCGGTTTGGGAGAAATCGTAGAGCAGATTATTCAATAAGATTTGCACGGGCTGCATCGGCAGAAACGGTAGCAATGCGCTGGCACCCAGGACGCTAAACATATTGCCGAAGTTGGAACTGGTGCCCATTTTGATGTATTTGACGATGTTGCCAAACGTTTTACGGCCTTCAATGATGCCGGCGTCCAACACCAACAAGCTTTTTTCCAATAAAATGATGTCGGCAGATTCTTTGGCGATATCGACGGCAGTATCTACGGAGATGCCCACATCCGCTTCTCTCAAGGCGGCGGCATCGTTGATGCCATCGCCCATAAATCCGACAATATGACCTTTATGACGCAGCACATGGATAATTCGGGATTTTTGTAACGGCGATAATTTAGCGAAAATGGTCGTGGTTTCAGCAAGATCTGCGAGTGCGTCATCCGACAGGGCTTCAATTTCATTGCCCAATAGCGTGTTTTGAACAGTCAGCCCGACATCCTTACAAGTCTTGCGGGCGATGATGGGATTGTCACCGGTCAACACTTTAACCTGGACCCCGCCCTGATTGAGAGCGGAGATTGCACGGGCGGCCGAATCTTTAGGGGGATCGAGAAACGCAATCAATCCCAGCAAGATTAAATCGTGCTCATCGGCAACCGAGTAACTGCGCTGGTCGAGGGGTAATTCTTTATAAGCCACGGCGATCACCCGCAGCCCATCTTCGTTGAGATCCTGATTTAAGCGAATGACTTGTTCCCGGATCGCTGCATCAACAGGTACAACCTGGTCTTTTACCTTGACCTGCATACAGGCCTGGAGAATTTCTTCAACCGCACCTTTGCAAATCAGTTCATGGTGGTGATTTTCTTCCTCGACCACAATGGACATGCGACGGCGTACAAAATCGAACGGAATTTCATCAATTTTGCGAAAGCTATGTTCAACTTTTAAGGATTCGTGAAGCTCGATGTGTTCCAGTATGGCCACATCCAACAGGTTCTTTAGACCCGTCTGGTAAAAACTATTGAGATAGGCAAATTCCAGGACTTCTTCACTTTCTTCCCCGTAAATATCCAGGTGCATTTCCAGTATGATTTTGTCCTGGGTAAGCGTACCCGTTTTATCAGTACACAAAATATCCATTGCCCCAAAGTTTTGAATGGCATCGATATTCTTGACAATCACCTGTTTGTTCGACATGGCGATAGCCCCACGCGCCAGGTTTGCCGTCACAATCATCGGCAGCATCTCGGGGGTTAGCCCCACCGCCACAGAGAGCGCAAAAAAGAAGGCCTCGGTCCAGTTGCCTTTGATGAAACCATTGATCAAAAAAACCACCGGAGCCATCACCAGCATGAAGCGCAGCAGCAGAAAGCTGACTTCATTGACTCCCTTATCGAAACTGGTCAGGGCCTTGTGATTCACCAGAGTTTTCGCCAGAGAGCCCAGGTAGGTATTGTTGCCGGTTTCGATCACCACGGCGGTGCCTGTGCCGCTGATGACGTTGGTGCCCAAGAAGCAAAGATTTGCCAACTCCAACGGATTTTGGACCTGTAACTGATCGCTGGGCAAGGTAGGCTGTTTCTCAACAGGCAAAGACTCACCGGTTAAAGCCCCCTGGCTCACGAACAAATCCCTAGCCGCAATCAAGCGCACATCAGCCGGGATCATGTCACCAGCGCCCAGGAAAATCACATCGCCGGGAACCAGGAATTTTATCGGGATATCCTGTTGGGCTGGGACATCAAGATTGAGCGTCAATCCCAGATCCTGCGCCAAACTGGGGGAAATATCTTTACGGGGATCTTTCCGGCACACCGTGGCAGTGGTATGCACCATCGCCCGAAGCTTTTCCGCTGCCTGACTGGAACGGAATTCCTGGGAGAAGCGCAGGACGACGCTGAAAACCACCATGCTGAAAATAATCACGGCCGCTTTGACATCTTCAGTCAAAAGCGCAATGGCGGCCAGGGTGATCAACAAGATCACCAATGGATTTTGAAACGTCTTTAAAAACTGGACGTACCACTTCGGCGGTTTTTCGTGGGCAATTTCATTCGGCCCCATTTTTTTCAGCCGAAGATCGGACTGGAGATCGCTTAACCCCTCGGCAGAGGTATTTAGCGTATCCAAAACCGTTTTGATGTCGTTTTGAGCAAGCTGAATCAGTTTTGCGGGTAATATCGGCGAAACGGGAGGGACGGTCTGAAGTGTATCACCCGATGCTCCTTTCCATCCCCACATCCGTCTAAAGATTATTTTATTTTGGGATTCGCGTTTCATGGTAATCACAGGTAAAAACTTCAACCGGTTGAGTCGTGCAAGGTGAATTCATCCTCGATTTCGCTAACAGTTAACAGCCCACTGTTCGCCTTCTGCAACCCCAGCCAGAAAAAGGCGCGTTTCTGTTTGCAATTTCACTGATGTCTTCGGTCGTCACGTCGCCAATGCTGAGGCCATTTTGATAGGCCCACACGTCATGATCATACGATTATTATTTTCTGTTTTAGGAGAGAGCATATAAGTTCTCAGTGCTGCCAGGAAGCAGGGTCTTCTATCGGCTCAAGATGCGTATCGATGTCGATATTGTCGAAGAGAGCCATGATTTGTTGTTCCAGCGTTTCCAGTAAATCATGCCCTTGCTTTACCGTCCAATTACCGGGCACCAGGATATGTACCGACATGAACCGTCGTGCGCCGGCATAACGGGTGCGCAAGGCATGGTAAGTAATCGCGTGGGATGCGGAAAATTGCTCAAGAACGCTTACGATTTTTGTCCGCTCCTCCGGATCAAGGGCCGTATCCATGAGTCCGGATGCGGTCCGTCGAATCAGTTGCAAGCCGGCCCAAACAATATGGATGGCCACCAAAATCGCAATCATCGGATCAAGAATTTCCCAGCCGGTCAAGCCCAAGCGCTTAGCGAAGGCCAGGCTGATTTCAAAGTGATTGGCAGCAGAAATGGTGACTATGCCGATCAGAATGCCCGCTGTGGTCCAGACATCGGTCATCAGATGCTTGCCATCCGCTTCCAAAGTAATCGACTGTCGACGCTTGCCGACGCTGATCAGAATTTTTGCCACCACCCAATTGATCAGTGATGCCAAGACCGAAACCGCAATACCGACATCCAGTTGCTGTAACGGCTGGGGATGCGACAAACGCTCCACCGCGGTATAACCGATGCTGATAGCCGCCAGCAAAATCATGATGCCTTCCGCACCGCTGGAAAAATATTCAATTTTCTCATGACCATAGGCATGGTTCTCATCGGGTGGACGAGCTGAAATGCTTAGCGCGACTAACATGATGATAGCGGCGACTAAATTGATCAACGATTCCAACGCGTCAGACAATAACCCAACCGAGCCGGTCAGCCAGTAGGCATAACTTTTCAACGCGATAGTCGCGATCGCTGCCAGAATGGACAGACAGGCATAGAAAGTCAGCGATTTTTGGGTAGCACTCATGGCTTTCCTATAAAAATTAAAACTGTCCAAAGAACTCAAAGGCTCTGAATAAACATCAACAAGCCTGATTACATGGCGACTAAATGCGAACGCCCCAAAAACCCAAAATTTTCACCATGCCAAAATATGCAATCAAGGTTGCACAGCAAGCAGAACCAAGGCTTAACCAAAATCCAAAGCCGCTCCGGAGCAACAGCGGCAACACGATAAATAGCGCCAAGGAAGGTAAAACCAGCCAAAAAATACCCTCGGAAAGCGCCGCTACTTTATTCGTATCGCCTGATTCAAGGTATAACCAGATAAACGCGAGTAGCGAGGTAATCGGCAAAGAGGCTAGAACAGACGCCCAAAAAGAGTTGCGTTTAGCCAATTCGGAGACAGAGACAAGAATGGCTGATGACAGGATAATTTTCAGGGCATATTGCATCATGGGTTGGAGATTATTTAGAAATAGTAATCCCTGGCGCGCCCTGCTTCGCCAGATCGGTAATGGTCATTTGAAAAATCTGGTACAGCAAACGGAACCCCTCGCGGTTCCACTGATAACCGCTTTCCGGCTGCAACGCATAAAAGCGCCCGCCGAACTTGACGCTCAGGTCGGCATTGTCCGGCTCATCCTCGGTGACTGTCAAAGCCAACGTAGTGACCGGATTTTCGCGGACATCGGGCGATTGCGGATGTTTGGCAACGGCAAACTCCGGTTTATCGCTGATCGATTGGCCGATGAAATTCAACACATTATAAAAGCTGCGCAAGCGAAACACGCCATGTATCGGCCATTCTCCACCCGGATAGCCGGGCCGGATGTCGACGCTGACGTCGTTGTCCGCGCCTTTATCGGCTTCTTCATGCAAACGGCTGCGTTCCTCGTTGCTCAGCGAGGCCGGATCGTAATTGGTCAACAGGATGCGCCCGATCACCCGCTGGCTCAGCACGACCTGTTGACGCTCGGCCTGATACTCGACTTTGAAGTCCTTTTGTAGCGAGGCCAGTTGTTCCGGCGTGAACGACTCGGCCGGCAAGGTCCATTGCCGGTCAAACATCAACGGTTCGACATACAGTTTGTTTCTGTCCTGGATCGACGACAAATGCAGTACGGCCTGCCGGAACAAGCGGAAGTCTTCAGCAGCGCTGGGTTCGTTCAGATAAACGCTGACCTTATTGCCGCCGTTGATGCGCAATTCGCCGGCCAGCAGGCGCAGAATCAAGTCCACGTCGGCGCCTTGCCGCAGCAACATGGTCAGTTTCTTTTCCTGAAACGGCGTCAGCAAACGGCGGGTAAACTCCTCGCCTTCGATCGGCACGATGCTGATCGTCGGATTCTCGGACAGCGTGCCGCCAAACACCGGCGTCATCAACGCGCCGTTCTCGCCGGTAAACGCCGGCGTCGCCCCGGCATTGAATTGAAAATTGAAAGTCGCGGCGATATTCGACACGCCGGTGAAATGTAACGGCTGGTGTTGATGGGCTCGGGCAATGTTCAACAACAGTTGTTTGGACAGAACATCCGTGGTCGCCTTGTCGTACTCGATGACCGCGCGGTCCAGCGCCATCGGTGAAAAACAACCTTGCAGGCCTGATAAAGCCAACAACATCAGACATCTTGCTACGGATTTAGGAATCACTCGAGATTGGGAAAGATTGAATTTCATGTCGTAGCTTGAAATTGGGCAATGCGCACAATAGGAAATTCAACCTCATAAGTCAAATGTTACGATCTTTGCCCGCTAAAATCATACTTTGTCGATTTTGTTTCAGATTGAAACATAGCAAAAATGAAACTGAACGACCGGTTTTGGCCGAACTTGCTCTGTCAGAATTGAAGGAGCAAAACCGAAATATTACTTGCCTTTAACCTAGGATACTTGATCGAGCGGTTATGTTTATTGCACCCTTAGGCGTGGTTGATCTTATTCCTCCTCC
>Ga0208625_100331_pt1 | contig 12622 bp, 12 predicted proteins | sample LakWasMeta8_HOW4_2_FD_183858 | JGI IMG/M metagenome (GOLD analysis project Ga0208625, IMG submission 183858) | Freshwater sediment methanotrophic microbial communities from Lake Washington under simulated oxygen tension - Sediment Metagenome... | ecosystem: Environmental > Aquatic > Freshwater >... | reverse complement strand
CGCCCTGGTCAAACGCGGCAACCGACTCTCGATCATGCCGGTCACCAAAGCGCAATGGGATTTCATTTTGGCTATGGAATAAAAACCCCGAAAATTACACATGACCTAGCTTTTCAGCTCGCTAATTCCGGAAAACAGACGATAGGCGGGATTTTCGGTTTCTTCCTGGTAAACGAAACCCAAATCATCAAGACATAGCTGAAAAGCCTTGCGTTCTGTCTTGGGCATTTGCAGGCCCATCAAGACCTTGCCGAAAGCGGCGCCGTGATTGCGGTAATGGAACAAACTGATATTCCAGCGCCCGCCCAAGGCTGTTAAAAATCTCAACAAGGCGCCGGGTCTTTCAGGAAACTGGATGCTATAAACCACCTCGTTAAGCTCGCAGGGCGCGTTGCCGCCGACCATGTAACGCACATGTTCCTTGGCCAGCTCATTGGTGGTCATGTCCGTCACTTCAAAACCCTGGCCTTGTAATTGCAGTATCAGCTCGGCACGATCGGATTCCAGACCGCTGCTGGTGATACCAACAAAAACCTGCGCCAGAGCCGGATCAAAATATCGGTAGTTGAATTCGGTAATGCTGCGATTACCGAGCATGCTGCAAAAGCGTAAGAAGCTGCCCGGTATCTCGGGGATGCTGACGGCCAAAAGAATCTCTCTATGTTCACCCACTTGCGCGCGCTCGGCGACATAGCGCAAACGATCGAAATTGATATTGGCGCCGCTGTCGATGGCGACCAGGGTTTTTCCGCTTATCTTCTCGCGCTCTATGTATTTTTTTAAGCCCGCAACCGCCAAAGCCCCGGCGGGTTCGGCAACCGAACGGGTGTCATCAAATATGTCTTTAATAGCCGCGCAGATCTCGTCTGTATTCACGGTAATGACTTCATCAACAATTCGATGCACCACATGGAAAGGCTCTTTGCCCACTTGTTTGACCGCTACGCCATCGGCAAATAAGCCGACCTGTTTAATGGTGACCCGGCGGTTTGCTTTCAGGGCCCGGTTAAGGCAATCGGCGTCATCGGGCTCTACCCCGATAATCTTGATGTCAGGCCTAACAAATTTGACATAAACAGCCACGCCGGCGATCAGTCCGCCCCCGCCCACGGGCACAAAGATCGCATCCAGATCGCCGGTCTGCTGCCTGAGGATTTCCATGCCGACGGTGCCTTGCCCCGCGATGACATCGGGGTCGTCATAAGGATGAATAAACACCATGCCTTTTTCATTGGCCAACTCTATGGCATGCGTGTAGGCATCGTCATAGGAGTCGCCGAATAAAACAATTTTTGCGCCCCTGGCTTTAACCGATTTGACCTTGATTTCCGGCGTGGTTTTCGGCATCACGATCAGCGCCTTGATGCCTAGTCTTTTTGCCGATAAAGCGACGCCCTGGGCATGGTTGCCGGCGGAAGCGGCAATTACGCCCTGCGCTCTTTCGTGCTCTTTGAGCATGGCCATTTTGTTATAGGCGCCACGTAATTTGAACGAGAATACCGGCTGTAAATCTTCCCGTTTTAAATAAACCGTATTGGCCAGACGTTCTGACAGCGAAGGCGCGAAATCCAGGGGGGTTTCCACAGCAACATCGTAAACCTTGGCTCTTAATATTTTTTCTATATATTTTTGCGACATTTTTATAAAAATGGGCTGAAGTATCTCGGTATCTGCGGTATTATCCCATAATACTAACTTAGCTAAACGGTAATTAGGATAACCTTATGACTCAAGACGAATTAAAACAAAAAGTTGCCCAAGCCGCCCTCAAATACATTAAAGATGTACCTATCATTGGCGTCGGTACAGGCTCTACAGTCAATCACTTTATCGATTATCTGGCTGACTTCAAAGGCAGCATTGAAGGCGCCGTATCCAGTTCCCAAGCCAGCACAGAGCGTTTAAAAAAACTGGGCATTCAGGTGTTTGATTTAAACGCCGTCGGTACGCTTGAAGTTTATGTGGACGGCGCTGATGAGGTGAATCCGCGCAAACAAATGATCAAAGGCGGCGGCGCGGCTTTGACCCGGGAAAAAATCGTGGCCGCCGCCAGCAAGACCTTTGTCTGTATTGCCGATGAGTCGAAAGCCGTTGATGTATTGGGTAAATTTCCGTTACCGGTAGAAGTCATCCCGATGGCTAGAAGCTATGTGGCCAGAGAAATTGTGAAATTGGGCGGGCAGCCGATATGGCGAGAAAACTGCATCACCGACAACCACTGCGAGATTCTGGATGTGCATAACATGGAAATCATGGAGCCCGTTAAGATGGAACAGCTGATCAACAACATTACCGGCGTCGTCACCGTTGGCTTGTTTGCCATGCGCCCTGCCGATGTGGTGTTAATCAGCAAAGGCACTGAAGTCATCACTCTTTAAGCGCTTCGCTATAGCCCGATGCAACACGCATCGGGCTATTGTTCGACTTATTGTACCCTGCTCCTCTCAATACCTGCGGGAGCCTGTTCATAAATACCGGTTAATTTACGCTTGAATTCATCGGAAATCTCTCTGGCATTTTGCTTACTGGTGACCACGCGCGGCGTAATCAACACAACCAGTTCCGTTCTGATTGTATCGTATCGCGTATTGCCAAATAATGGCCCGATCAACGGAAGTTCATGCAAATAAGGAATCCCTCCTTTATTATCCGTGTTATTTTCCTTAATCAGGCCGCCTAAGACTATCGTTTCCCCGCTATGTACGGCTACGGAACTTGCAATCTCTCTGGTCAAAATATCAGGGTTTCCAGTGGGTGCTCCGGAATCGTCTGTTGGAACCGGACCCGGATCCTCAACGCTTTGTTCAATGTCCATAATGACCAGGCCGCTGGCATTGACTCTGGGCGTAACCTTTAGTTTTACCCCGGTTTTGCGCTGTTGCAAGGAATTGGTTGATACCAGTCCGCTATCAACACCCCCGCTAAGAGGTGTGCTTTGAGAGGTTCTGAGGGATATTTCATTACCGACTTGAATGGACGCTTCCTGGTTATTCAACACCATTAAGGACGGCGATGAAATTACATTGACATTTCCATTGGTAGCCTGAGCACTTAACAATACCTTAACTGAATCCGAATTCTGAATCAAACTAAGCCCGCCCGTTGCCGTTGCAAGGGCAGCCGCCTGTCCGAGATCGCTTAAACTTGCTCTACCTAAGCCGCTACCAATAGACGTATCGCCTGAATTAAAAAACCATTGGATGCCATAGCTCAACTCATCCTTCAAAGTGACATCGACTATCGTGGCATCAATCAAAACCTGCAGCGGCATCACATCGAGCTGAGTGATGACCCGATGGATCACTTCATATTCCTGGGCCGTTGCCACGACAACGACCGCATTGTTGATCTCATCGGCTATAATTTTAACCCCGGTGCCAACCTCGGCAACACTGGATTCCCCAGTCGAACTCGTCCTAGCCTGTTTCTCGGACGCTGGTTTATTGGTCACTTCCGCTGCTTTTTGTCCCGGCGCAACCTTGGCGGTCTTATCTCTCTTTTTTGCCGCTCCCGTGAAAATTTCATTTAAAGTATCCGCCAACTCCACGGCGTTAACATTCTGAACCTTATAGACATTGACACCGCCGCCGGCGACAGCTGTAGCCCTGTCCAGTCTGATTATCCAGTTTTCTATGTCTTTTAAATATCGGGACTGGTGCGTAATTGCCAACACCGCATTCAGACGTTCAATCTTAATAAAGCGGAAAAACTGACTGTCTTCGTCGCTGCTTTTGGCGTTGAAAACCGCTTCCAACTCATCAATTATTTCCTCGGGATCGACATGAGCCAAAGGAAACAGACCAAAGGATCTACCCCTTAGGACATCCAAATCAAAGGTGTTCACCATATCTATGATACGCGCCATTTCATCGGCGGTTCCCGAAGCAAACAGGATATTGCGCGCTCCATCCACATGAAGAATGGTTTTTTCATGGACCAGCGGTTTTAAAATGTCGGCAATATCTTGAACCGCGACATTTTTAATGGGAATCACTTTCAATTGATAGCCGGCCCCAGTTCTACCTGCAGCCGAAAAATCGGAACTGTATAAGGCCTCGGTCGCTGGTTCTATGTGATAAATTCTGCCATCCTTGATCAGGGCGGCATTATTCATCTGCAGTAACATTTCCAGGGTCGGCAGCAATTCTTCCTTGGTTAAGGCCTCGGTCGTTTGCAAAGTGACCTTGCCGGCCACCTTGGGACTCAAAACATAATTTTGACCGAGGATGTCGCTTAAAATGACCTTGGCCACTTCTCCCAGATCCGCATCATCAAAATTGAGACTGTACGATCCTGCACCTCGTGGTATTGTTTTTCTCTGCGACTGTGCGAGCGGGGATATAGACCGGTCAGTTCCAGGATACAACTCTATGTGAGACTGCATGGATTCGGTAGCCGGCGGCTTGTTTTGCAGATGTTCGAACATGACGTCAGGCTTGTCGCCCGGCTGCTCCTTAGCCACCGGCGGCAGAGGCAGCTTGGTGGCCTGCTGAGGACGTAATAGCTCACAACTGGAAAGCGTTAATCCCGCAACTACAAAACATGATGCTGTCGCTATTTTTTTATTCATTTTCGTTATTCTCGGGAGTTTCTGCATTGCTTTGAGGAACATTAGCTGGTTCGGTATTCTCGGGAGTTTTTGCATTGAGTTGAGGAACATTGGCTGGTTTTCGTCGCTCGGGTGGAGATTCTTTCAATTTTGGTTTTCTCAACATAATGTCTTTCCGGTTGCCGTCTTTTTCCAAAGTGACGCCATCCTGGCGTATTTCCGCCAACCTCCAGCCCTGAACCTCATCACCTGTGGTTAACTTTAGCGACTCATATTTCGCACCTGTTTTCTTGGTGCCGCTAAACAGCGCAGAAGTCCGTTTTTTATCCGAATAAATCCCGTCCAACTGCCAATCAAAGCTGCCTGATTCGGCCGTGCTGCCATCTCCGGCAACCTCGGGTTCGGCTACCGGTCGTCTGCCTTCAATAAATAAGGGTCGGGCAGCAAGATCAGCATAGCTTTCTTCTGTTTGTTGTGCCAAATTAAGCTCGGGTAGTTTATCAGCCTGATAGGGCGTGGCGGCTCCCGATTGAATCGATAACAGCATTTGTCTTTTAGCATAGCTTGCATAAAGCCATTCACCGACGATAATCACTCCCAGCACAGCACAAGCAATTGTGAGCAGTTTAATTAATTTGGTGTTCATTATGGCTGCTTTCTCATAAAACTGACCGCCTGAAAATTTACGTTCAGCTCATTACTGGGATCAATCTGGCGCGTTAATCTGTTCCTGGTGCCCCGCATGGGTCTGATGTCGATCTGATCAATAATAATCAGTGGCCTCGATGTTTCAATCTTGTACAAGACGGAGCGCAATACCTCGCTATTACCGGTCATTCTGACTCTAATGGTAATACGACTGAACTTGTCCTTATTGCTAACCGGCAATGCCTGCGTACTGGTCAATTGACCGCCCGCGTCAACTATCGTTTTTTTAATGAATTCCTGTAAATCCGCCGAAGCCATGGCGCCAGTGCCTTGATTATTAAAATAACCCTGCTCCTGATGCTGGGCTTTTATTTGCTCCAGGCTGGCAATGACCGCATCTTTTCTTGCCAGGATACGATCATACTGTTGCAGCCTGAAAATCAACACATTTTTAGTTTCACGCAATTCCAGGCCTTTACCGATAACCGGGGCTATCACCAGCATGCTAAAAACCAGAATGACGGCAAGCAATAAGCCTAGCGCAAGCCATCTTTGCATGTATTTGCTGTCAGTTAGCGCCACTGATTGCTCCTGCTTTTGTAACATCGGCAGTGATCTGGAAACGTTCAAGTCCGCTCCTTTTATCCTGCGTTACCGGGGAAACGAAGCCGACATTGGAAAATAATTCCGACGCCTCTATGGTTCCGATCAGACTCGAAGAGGCCGGGGATTGCCCCTGTATTTGCAGATGCCCGCCTGAATACTGCGCATACGTCAGCCAGGTATCATCCTTCATTAACGCACTTAAAGTGTTCAGCATCACCACAACCGAGGGGGTTGATTTTTTCTCATCGAGCAGACTCCGTGTTTCCTCTATCATGGCATCAATTTCACCCTGCATCGCCTCAATCCTACGTGCATCCTTTTCTATTTCATTGATGCGTTTATTTAATAATCCCACGGATTGATATTCAAACCAAACCGGCAAAACCAATACGGCGGCCAATAAAAATAATACTCCTCCAATCAGGCCGGCATGGACGAGTTGCTCGGTTTTGCTTGTCTTTTTTTTGTACTGCTCCGGTAACAGGTCGTAATAATTATAGCTGTCTTCCAAAGGATTGGCCGCGCCTTCATAATCAGCAAACAATGGCGTCATACCCAGCGCCTTGACATCTTCGTAAAGCGTATCAAGAATTTCTCTAGGCGTCAGAATGACCATAACATTAATCTGCTCTGATCCATGACCGTTTTCCAGCGGCTTAACAGCAAAATAGACCTGTTCCGGCTTGAACGGGGTATAGCGATCAAGCTCATAGGCTATCACTTGTTGCAGGTTTTCTTTTGCAGCGACAGGCAAGGCCAATTCTTTTTGCACGGCATCCTGCCGGCTTAATCTGAGAATCAGGCGGGCCTTATCCAGCCGTTCATCTGTCGCGCGTAATACGGCATACTGGGCAATTCCGGCTTCATTGCGCTCCAGCGTCGCCAATACTTCTGTATTTCCATCGGCGTTGTAGCTCAGTTCCAAATAGCGATCTTTGGGAGTGACAATGAGAAAGCCCTGTTGCTCATGAACAAGCCGCTTTATTTTTTCAGGCACCAGAAATGCGAGTTCGTGCGTCCACCAACGGAAAAACTTGTTAAATTCCAGATCAATTGTCGAATTCAGGTTCAGCATACTGTGCCACTATTAACTCGTTCATTTCCTCACCAAATAATGAGGCTCCACTAGCCGTATTGCGCTGCCATTTCAATACTTGAAACGGTATGCGATCGTCATCCGAAGGTTTAATTACCGCGCTTATTCTGGCACTGGAACCATCATCCAGGAGCGCTTCAGCGACAATGGCAACCGGAACCGTCTGCACGTCGGTCGTACTTTGCACTGTAGATAAAGGAAACGCTGGCATCGGTAAATCGTTTTTTGCAGTTTCCAGCCTCGCCGTTATAAATTCTTCCACCAAAACTGCATCCAGGTCCGGCATTACCAGTAAAACGTCTTTGGCAGCCAGTTGCAAATTGATTTTCGCTTGCCCCGAATAAATCGTAATCAAGGGTTCAATCCACTTATAAACCTCTTCATCCATGCCCAGTACCATCTGCAATTCCTCAATGGCCTGAAAAGGCCGGTTGGGCGGTCGATAACTTAAGCCGGCGTCCTGATATTCATTTTTCTCTGCACCGTCAAGACGTACCAGATCGTCTTCATCTCGCCAGTCCTGGATCGCATTGACAATTTTGGTCTGCTGCTCCGCATCCACCGGGGTATGGCTCATCAGCGCCTGCAACAAGCTTTGATCGGCAGTATTCAGATTTATTTTGCCGGTTTCCGATTGCATTTGAATTCGGACTGAGGCCATGGGCTGCGCAGTAGAAGTATAATCGATTTGGTAAACACTGCCATCCGTTCGCCAGCGCAGATTTTGCTCAGGATTCAATAACATCATTTCCGCCATTGCGATACCTGCCTGCGCGACAGCCAAGGCCCGCGCATTGTCGGTGATGCCGGCAATAATGGATACCTCCCGGCGCATGCTGAGCGCAAAACTGCCGGCCATAATGGTCAGCAGACTGAGCACCCACAACACCAACACCAATGCCAATCCCTTTTGCCTGCTCATTCATCCGCCTCGGCATCATTGGAGCCAGATTGTGCGCCCAGGCTTATGTTTTCTGTCTTGGCCACTGAGCCAGTCACTCGCGTCTCAATGACCATTTCCGGCCAGAAGGTTTCATTTTCCAACTCAATCTTGATCTTAACCAGTCGAGGCAATACATCCTTTTCCAGCCATTGATCCTGCCAGCCGTCCTGACCTGACTCATCATCCCTGCCAAAATAAGCAAGAGCAAAATCGCTCACATGCTTGATCAAAACCTCTTCTTCCTTTTGCCATTCTTCACCCTCGGCTACAGGAAAAAAAGGTGTTATCGCCACTTTGATCACTTTTTCCTCATCCTCCTCCTGCAATTGTATGGAAAACAACTGCTTGCCTGACCTGCCTGCGCTGGCGGGAAAGGTTGAGACAAATTCCAGTGACTGCGCCTTGCCTTGAAAGGAAAAGTTTGCCTCTTCGTCGCTAAAATCGTCCCATAAGGGCTCGGCTGTGGCTAAATGGCTTTGGAAAAACTGGTAGACCACGGCGATAGCATTAACTTCGTTTATTTTTTTCTCGCCCTGTTCCCAACTTTGCGCGCAAATTCTCAAACTGCCAAACAATAACACCACCATAATGCTTAACAGCGTCATTGCGATGAGCACTTCCATCAGGGTAAAGCCCTGTGCCGACTTACTGCTGTTCATCAGGTTTGTTAACCAGCTTTAAAGTCGTTAATGCGATCTGCCTGTCATTATCTTTGGCATCGCCCCAGTTTACGCTAACGCTCACCTTGAAAAGTGTCACCGGTATCGCCTGCAAATTAAGCTTTTCGATCGCAGGACTAAACGGAGTGACAGTCACCAGCCAGCGGTATTTTTCATCTTCCTGACCCGATGTCTGTCCTGCCTGCAATTCCGTCTCCACGCCTGTTTGCGCCAGTAACGTTTCGGCAATCTGTACGGCGGCTGTGTATTCCTCGGCAACGGCTGCGTTATTGGCGCCGGAAGAGAATATATTGAGCAGAATACCCAGTGCCAGCGCCAGAATGGAGAACGCAATCAGGATTTCCAGTAAAGAAAAGCCACGCTCCTTATTCATTTTCTTCCAGTTCAATCTGCCCGGTTAACCAGTTGATATTGATACGCCAGCCAGCCTTGCCCCATTCCAGGGTAATTCTTCCGCCTGTTGATGAGCCATCGGGAAAAAACCGCACACTGGCCAAGCCATCGTTTATTTCGCTTTGTGCAGTAACCAGCGTGACGTCTATTTCCTCGGGCATGGAATAAACCTTGTCGCGCTGACTCACCGTATAGGTATTGTTGGCAAGATCAATAGTGAGGGTAGTCTCCTGGTGGGAAATTAGAGCCTGGCCTCTGGCAAAACGCAATGCAGAGACAATGTCCCTGGCCGCCGCTTTAAGCTTGGTCGCCTCGTTGCCCGAAGAAAGATTGATGCCGATGACGGAGAAACCCAGCACCGTGATAAACAGAACAATAATCAGTTCAAGCAGGGTAAAGCCTTTTTCTCTGCGATGGACGCGCATTGCAAAAGCCGATTATTCCCAGCTGACGACATCCTGATCCTCACCTTCTCCGCCTTCTTTGCCATCCGCTCCCAGAGTAAACAAATCAAACTTGCCGTGTTCGCCGGGGAAAACGTAACGATACTCTTGTTGCCAGGGATCCAGAGGCATTTTTGTTTTACGCAGGTAAGGGCCATTCCAGCGCTTGGCGCTGTCAGGAGATTCGATCAAGGCTTTTAAGCCCTCGTCGGTGCTCGGGTAATGCCCTAAATCCAGTTTATACATATCCAGCGCGGCGGCGAGATCTTCAATCTGAACCTTGGCCGCTTTGGTCTTGGATTCGCCCATGTGTTTCATGACCTGTGGTCCGACGATGCCAGCCAGTAAGGAAATAATGCCCAATACGACCAATAATTCCAGTAAGGTAAAACCAGTTTCTTTACGTTTTTTGACTTGTTTCATGTTTGTCTAATCTCTGTTTAAAAAGCTAAATCATTTACACTTAAGATAGCCAACAAAATCGAGACGATAATACCGGCAATCATAAATCCCAATGTGATGATCAACGCCGGCTCAAGCAACGCCAACATGCGCTGTATCGCTATCCTAAGCTGTTTGTCATAAATAGTGGCAACTCGCAGCAACATTTCTTCCAGACGTCCGGTTTCTTCACCCATTTTAATCATTTGCATGGCCATCTTGGGAAATATGCCTTTTTCCAGCAAGGCATCAGACATATTCTTGCCCTGCTTGAGTTGCTCTTCCGCATCTTGAATGGCGGCCGCCAGCACAAGATTGTCAACGGTTTCACGCACTATCGCCAGTGCAGTCAATATTGAAACCCCATTACCCAATAAAGTTCCTAGCGTTCTACTGATATTGGCGGTTTCCTTGTTCAGAATAATGTTGCCGGCCAGGGGCAGTTCAAGAAAGCGCTTGTCCCAGACTTTTTTGGTGACGGGATCAGCCAACTGAAAATTCATGAACGCGGAAATCAGCACGACTATCAAAATCAGCGCCCACCAGTAACTTTGCAGCCATTCCGCCAACCCCACCACAATCTGGGTAGAGACTGGCAAAGCCTTGCCGGCGCTTTCAAACATTTCGGAAAATTGCGGCACCACAAACGTCAACATCACAAACAATGAAGCCAGGGACATGATCAGCAAGATGGCGGGGTAAATGAGCGCCGTACTTACCGTGTCTTTTAATTCCTTGGATCGCTCCAGATACTCAGACAACCTGGTCAACACCTCGCTGAGACTGCCACCCGCCTCTCCGGCGCGAATCATATTCAGAAAAAACTTGGTAAAGGTACCGGTTTGCTTTTCCAGCGCATCGGCCAGAGCGGCACCGCCTTTTACTCTTTCCAGAACTCTCGCAACCAATTTGCTGAGCCGTTCATTATCTTCAGTGAGCCCCATTAGCACGGACAAGGACTTATCCAGCGGCAAACCGGATTCCAACAAGGTGGCCAGTTCCCCCGTGAATAAGGCAATATCTTTCTGCGACAACCGCGATTGCCTGGGGCTCAGACTGAGCCCCAAAAATGTTTTGGTACTGGCCGGGACGACCCGAATGGGGATATAACCTTCAGCCTGCAAGGCAGCAATCAGGATTTGATCATCGGCGGCTTCCCGAACGCCTTCCTCGGTTTCCCCAACACTGTTAACGGCTTTGTAGGAAAATAAAGGCATCTAGACTTCCGCCGTGACCCGCATCACTTCTTCCAGCGTCGTGATGCCCTGCAAAACTTTAACCAAGCCATCTTCATACATAGTAGTCATCCCTTCCTCCATGGCCAGCTTCTGGATGACGCCGGCATCTTCATGCGCCATGATGAGTTTACGGATAGGATCGGTCATCTGCAGAAATTCAATGATCGCCATACGTCCGCGATATCCCAGCCCGCCACATGACGGACAGCCGACCGGTTTGAATAAAACAATCTCGCCAGCCGGTTTAAATCGATTCAATTTCAGATCCTCAACGACCGCGGCGGGAGGTTCGTAACCCTCCTTACATTCAGGACATAACTTGCGCACCAGCCGTTGTGCCAGTATGCCGTTCACGGTGGACGTCAGTAAATATTCCTCAACCCCCATATCCAATAAGCGCGTTATCCCGCCGGCAGCATCATTGGTATGTAATGTCGATAATACCAAATGCCCGGTCAGCGCTGATTGCACTGCAATTTTTGCCGTTTCCAAATCGCGCATTTCGCCGATCATGATAACATCGGGATCCTGCCGTACAATCGATCGCAATGCCGAGGCAAAGGTTAGGCCGATCTGGGGTTTTGCCTGAATCTGGTTGATGCCCTCCAGTTGGTATTCAACCGGATCTTCTACGGTGATGATTTTCCGCTCGGCCGTATTCAGCTGTTTTAAAGCCGCATACAAAGTCGTTGACTTGCCGCTGCCGGTCGGGCCAGTAATCAATATAATGCCGTGCGGCTCGGCTAACACGTCGATAAACTGCTGGGCCTGATCGCCTGAAAATCCCAACGAGGCAAAATCGAGCACGGTATTTTCTTTATCCAGCAAACGAATGACGACACTTTCGCCATACATGGTGGGAATGGTTGAAACCCGCAGGTCCAGTTCTTTACCCAGCATTTGCACCTTGATCCGGCCATCCTGGGGCAATCTGCGTTCGGCTATATTCAGCTTAGCCATGATTTTGATGCGTGAAATAACCGCAGCCGTAGATTTGACGGGAGGCGCGCCTATATCCTGCAAAACGCCGTCAATACGCAGCCTGACTTTCAGGCTTTGCTCAAAAGGCTCAATATGGATGTCTGATGCCTTAGTCTCGATCGCCCGCTGCATGATCAGGTTAACCATTTTGATCACCGGCGCCTCACTGGCCAGGTCTTTCAAATGCTCCAGATCTTCTTCGCCTACTTCATCAACTGCCAGGTCATCGACAATCCTGTCCATTCGTGACCGGCCTTCGCCATACTGCACTTCCAGCGCCGCATCAATTTCCGAGAGCAGACCGACTTTGGCGATAATCTGCTTTCCTGTCGCCAGCTTCAGTGCATCAATCACAAATTGATCCTCTGGATCCATCATGGCGAGGGTAATGGCATCTTCGCTTTGACTCAAGCCGATGACGTGATAGTGTTTTAAAAAACGCAAGGAGATACTTTCGGGCAGTTGCATTTCCAAGGGATATTCATCCGTCGCAACCTTATCAAACTGACCGGATTCTACAAAGGCATCAGCAACATCCAGCTCGGAACACAGCCCTAATTTGACCAGTAACTGCGGCAGACTTTCTGATACAGCGGATTGTTTA
>Ga0208625_100326_pt1 | contig 12710 bp, 12 predicted proteins | sample LakWasMeta8_HOW4_2_FD_183858 | JGI IMG/M metagenome (GOLD analysis project Ga0208625, IMG submission 183858) | Freshwater sediment methanotrophic microbial communities from Lake Washington under simulated oxygen tension - Sediment Metagenome... | ecosystem: Environmental > Aquatic > Freshwater >... | reverse complement strand
GGATCGTTTGGGGCATGACGGCCCGAGCCAACCGCATCAAATACCGGCGAAAGTGGTTATTGTCGATGCCAGCGACGTGGTGAAAGGGGTAAGCGAACATTCGTATCATGTGGAAAATGACAAAGTCGGTAGCGACATCATCGCAGTTTTGCGCGGCGAAAGTTCGGAACAAATCCCATCCCGGTTGTATGTGCCGCATGCGAATAAATTCAAATTGCTTTAAGCGCCTTTCAAGCCGTGCGTATTCCCGAGCGCACGGCATCCTGCCTTATTTTTACTGACTATCCCCCACCGGCGCAGCAAAGGCATCGGCAACCAGTTCTTGCACGTTGTCACCTGTCAATGTGTGTAAAAAGGCGGCTAAGTCGTCGATTTCTGCTTCGGTCAAATGCAAGGGCTTAATAAGCGGATCAAGGTTTTCGTTAGCAAAACCGCCGCGATTGTAGAATTCAACCACCTCACGCAATGTTGTCAGACTGCCGTTGTGCATGTAGGGCGCGGTCAGGCTGATATTACGCAATGTCGGTGTTTTGTATTTCCAGCGATCTTGCGGGTCTTGGGTGATTTCATACCGACCCAAATCATTAGCCTTGGCAGACGATACCTTGGCAATCAAACTGCTGGCGACATTGACATAAACGCCGGGGGCGATTTGCAGCGGTTGCGTGTCACTGGGTTTACTCATCGCCTCGCGATAGCCGATGCCGGTATTGTGATTGTCATGGTCGGTAAACAGCGCGTGATTTTTAGCGATGCTATGACAGCTGGCGCAGTTAGCTTTGCCGGTAAACAGCTTAAAGCCCCGTTGCGCTTGCTCATCCAATGCGCTTTTTTCATGCCCGAAGTACCAGCGATCAAATGCCGAATTGGCGGAATTTAAGCTGCGCTCATAGCTGGCAATGGCCATGCCGATGCTTTCCATGCCCGGCCCTTTGCCGAAAATGCGCGTAAATTGGCGGTTGTAATCAGCGATGGCTTTAATTTTTTCTATAACAACCCCGATAGACGGATTGCCCATTTCGTTATTCGCCAGCAGCGGCCCCCAGACTTGTTGTTCCAGGTTGGTTTCGCGACTGTCGTGAAACAGCGTTTTGGCATAAGCGATGTTGTAAAGCGTGGGGCTATTTCGCCTGACAGTGCGGCCTTCAATCCCCACCGCGGTAGCCATTTCGTTGTTGGCAAAACCTTGTTCCGGGATGTGGCACATCGCGCAAGAAAAAGTATTGTTAAGCGACAGCCTGCGATCATAAAACAGCTGCCTGCCTAAACTGATTTTGGCTTTGCTGCTGGGATTATCTGCTGGCACGGGCACAGCACCCAGCCCCAATGGCGGCTTACGGTAAGTTTTAGTCAGGTCGGTTGCCCGGCCTTTACGCTCGGCCAAGGCAATGGAATGGGTTTGATAACTGTCTTGTTCGTAGCCTGATTTGTTATCGCCCGCCGAATATTCGGCGGCACTCGGCAAATGGTGCGTTGCTTCTATGCCTGCTGGTGTTTTTAACAACGTTTTAACATCGTTAATCAATGTATCCGGGTGCAAAAAATCGACGCTGTAGATATTGCGAATCTGTTTGTTCCGGTCGATCAAATAAACCCGCAGCTGGTGTGAAAACGTGCCGGTAAAATGCCCTTCGGCATCAAAAACTTTCTGCACATTTTGTTTGTAATTGGCGAGCAGCGGTTGTAAGTCTTGTTCGGATTTAGTGGTAAGAAATTGCCAGTCGACGCCATCGCTTTGAAAGCTTTGAGCGTATTGCTGCATGACTTCGGGTGTGTCGTGTTCGGGGTTAAAGCTGATCGTCAACAGTCGCAGCTTGCCGACTAATTCAGGCTCTTTTTTCAGCCGATTTTTTATTTTATGCAAAACAGCCGTCGCCAATGGGCAGCCGTTGACATCGCTGCAGCTGGAGTAAACAAAACTGAGCAACACCACTTTGTCGCCCAGCAAACTGTGCAAAGAAATGGCGTTATTTTGCGTGTTCAACAACTTGCCGTCGGCGGCACTACCTAATGCCGGCAGCTGATAAGTGCCGGGCTCGGGAGCGGTAAATTCAAGCGCGCCATAGCCGGGAGCGAGTGTTTGCGGTTGGTTTTGCGACGAGGCATCCGCTTGGCTCAATGGGCTGGTACAAACGATAAGCAGCGTAAGAAGTAGGCTTGGCAAATTCATTTTTTTCACGGCGTCTCCAGATTGATCGCTTTCTATTATGATCCCAATTGGGGCTAGCAATCATATTTAAGATCAACTGAAAGACTGTCGATCTATCCTTCCCTGTGGCTAGCGTTATTCAGCCACGACAACTGAATGTCCCGCACCTCACGGTAGAGAAACAACAACGCTGATTTTTCCTGATTTTGGGTGGGTCTTGTCATGGAAGTAAATATCACGTCTAATCCAGCACACATAAATTGCTCGGTGCAAATAGCGTATTGCTTCACACGCAACTTATCACGCACTTGATCAAACAACTTGGGGATTGAGCCATGTCATTTTTACCTGAAAATTTAGGGTGTGCTGTATTTTTACACTCAATAAAAACAATGAGCTACAGTCCCTTTTCAAAAATATACACCTCAAAGGTGCTTTTCACGGCATTTTTTAGGGTGTCTACTTTACGTTTGCCCTCATGAGTACGGCTCTCCGATTTCGCAAGACCCAAGAGCGCGAATTCTTCGCCCATCACATTCTACTGCACGCTGCTGAGCGCGAGATTGAGGAAGCACAAGCGAGCGCGAAAGGCCAATTCAACAAGTGCCTTTCCGCAATGGTTCTTTCGGCCCTTGCGATCGAGGCTCTGGCAAACGCCGTTGGAAGTCGAGTAGCCACGGATTGGACGGTTTTTGAACGCCTGAATCCGTTGGAGAAACTGGATAACCTGGCGAGAGAGCTATCCATCACCTACGACGCGAAGAAGGAGCCGTGGTCAGCCATTACGCAACTTGCGCGCTTTCGAAACGATATTGCCCATCCGAAACCAGAACTCGTTCTGGAGGAAAAGATTCTTCCCGAGGTCGCAATCGGGAAAACGCTCTTCGATTCACCGCAGTCCCAGATAGAACGGCAGATCACACTCGGGAATGCCCGGCGGGCGCACAAGGCAGTGTGCGCACTAAAGAGCATCCTGACCGATAGTCTGCCGGAGGAAAAGCGCTTCGGCATCTACGTCGATATGTGGTCGGAAAGTACAGGCCTGGCAGAATGAGGCCGAACCTTTCAGTCAACCCGACCTGCCGCGAAAAGCCGCGGCAGGTCGGGTTCTTCGAACGTTGGACATCATTGGGGCAATCATGAAGCTATTGAAATTCTTGGGTGCGTTTTTGGTTGTAGCAATTGTTCTGTTTCTATTTGTTGTCAATTTCTCAGCGGTGGAAACGCGCTATCAATGCCCCGGTGACATTTCATCACATGACAATTCTCAGCGGGCCACCATTTTTATGAAATTGAACGAATACAGGTGGTGGGTAAACTTGTGGAGTACCAGTAACTCCGATGGTGATGTGTGGTTGGAGGTGCCGCATAGAGGGCCTCAATATTTTAATCACATCAGGGAAAATGGAGATGAGCTTCAGTTTTTTGATTACAATTACACAACAACCCTCAAAGAATACAAAGGGTATTTTTCTTCTCTAAGCAAAACGCTCTCCGTTACTACGTCGTCTTGGTCATTTGAGGGTACATGTAAGAGGATCGAAAAATGAAGCCCAACCATACGCTCAAGCAGGACTGCGCAAAAGCGCGCAGCCCCTTAGCTCCACGTTGGGCTTCACATGAATAACCGGGATAGCACCACCAATCACGAAAACAATGAAGGAACAAACCAAATGACCGTGCTAAAACCGATGCGTGTGTTAGCCATTAGTTTCGCTGTTATAGGCGCAATTTCTGGTTGCGCGATTCAGACTACCGTGCAGCCAATACCGCCGAATCAGCCGATCGCTGAGATTTGTATCCTTGAGAATCCTAAGGTGATCATTTCAGATTTTCTGCCAGTCATTCAAGAAGGTATCCAAAGAAATGGCTTACGCAGCAAAGTTTTTCGCGAAATCCCAAACACTTGTACATATGTACTTGAGTACGTCGCCTTCCAAAAATGGGATTTCACGCCCTTCATGAGCGAAGCCAATATAAGGCTCTACCACGCGCAAGAGATCGTTGGCACAGCCAACTACAAGCTGCCGAGTGGCATTTTCGGTGGAGGTGGGCTAAATCCAGCAAAGTGGAACTCAACAAAGGAGAAACTTGACCCACTTCTCGATGAACTCTTTAAGAACTACTCATTGGCAAAAGTACGGTAAACAGAGGTTCGAGCCCGCGTAGGTCCGATTAGCGCAGCGTAATCGGACGCAAGTTGCTAGTGATAGCATCGATGTTTTCCAAAACAGGAAAAGGCTATGCCCAACTATCGACGCGCATTCATACCGGGAGGAACTTGGTTTTTTACGGCTAACCTGTTGCATCGGCATCACAACGACCTGCTCATCCGCGAGATCAGCTTGTTGCGCGAAACGGTGAGGCGAGTCCGTGAGCGCCACCCTTTTCAAATCGATGCCTGGGTCGTTTTGCCGGAGCATTTACATTGCGTGTGGACATTACCATCCGGCGATAGCGATTTCAGCAAGCGGTGGCGCTTGATTAAAAGTGGATTTTCACGTGCGTTACCCAAAACCGAACGGCGGTCTGATGTACGAAAAACAGCCGGGGAACGTGGCATATGGCAACGTCATTACTGGGAACATTTTATCCGCAACGACGCCGACTACCAACGCCACATCGATTATGTTCATGTAAATCCTTTGAAACATGGATACGTCAAGCGGGTAGCTGATTGGCCTTATTCAACTTTTCATCGCTATGTCGCTAAAGGTATTTATCCAACCGATTGGTGCGGCGACACCAATTCCGTAGTAGGTGGCGATGAATAACATGCGTCCGATTACGCTGCGCTAATCGGACCTACGCGGGCTGAATTCGTCTATTCCGTTAATAAGCTAAGAGCAAAATTTCGTAGGAGCGGGCCTTGCCTGCGATATATCTAATTCGCGGGCAAGGCCCGCTCCTACAAATCTCAACTTAAAAACTAAATCAACACAATACCAAGTGCCGGCAATTATTTTTTCAAATCCAATTGCGTAACCAAAGCATCCAATGTCGTTGGCTGGTTAGCGCTGTACAGCGAGTAAGCCCCAAACACCATTTGATGCGCTCGGCCCAGTTTTTCCTTATTGAAATCAATGGCAAATTGTTGCTGCAATTGCTTGCCGTCCCAGTTGTAGGCTTTTATAAACTGCTCGTTATCCGCGCCTTTTTTATCCCAGTTGGCCAGCAGGGATGAGGTGTAATAAAGACGTTTACCGTCCCAGCTGGACGACACCATATTGACTTGGGTACCGATTTTTTGCTCGAACACTTGTTTCGGTTTGAACGGGTCGGTGATGTCGAAGGCGCGGGTTTTGCCATCCATAAAGGTGTTAACCCACAGCGTGCCGTCATCGCTGGAAATAGAAATATCCACCGGCAACGGGATGCTGGCCGGATCACCAATATCGGCCACTTCTTTAGCTTGCCACGCGCCGTCTTTATCTTCGTAAATCAGCCAGATTTTGGAAGTTAACGCGGTACTGGTGAAACAGTAATTGTGGTTTGGCCCCCAGGCACAACGGATTTCCAGCGGTGCGCCGGGCACATCGAAGACTTTTTTCGGTTGCTTGGTATGCAAATCCCACTGCACGACGGTGTTGCCGAAGCGCTTCATGGCTTCCGGGTCTTGCAGCATTTTGCCGAAGTCCATCATGTAGTTGGACCAGCCGGTAAACGATGAGGTCAGCATCAGGTTACGTCGGGGCAATACGCGCAAATCATAGCCATAGCCGTCGGCGTATTTGCCGGTTTTGACGGCGCCTTGCAGGTTGTCATCGGTGGGCGTCCAGTGCGTGGCGATGTATTCACCGTCGTTGGTGTATTCAACGACAGCGGTGCGACCGCCGTGATCTTTGTTGTTGGACAAGCCGGTAATAATCATGCGGCCTGGCAAGGCATAAGTGGTATGTGGGCCGACTACGCCGCCGCTTTTGGCGACAAAGTCAGTGATGGTTTTAACCAGTTTGGGCTTGGCCGGATCGGTATGCACATCGAAAACAAACAGCTTGTTGGTGTCCAGTGCGCCTGCCCACAAATATTGGCGATCATCGGTAAAGCCGGAGTGATGGGCTTCATTACGGCCACCGACGGACACGCTGTTGATGACTTTGCCGTACTTGGTCGATTTGGGATTAACATCGACAGTAACCAGTTTGTCCTGTTCATCGCCCAACCCTTCCACACCCAGGGTCCAGATATAAACAAAATCTTCCTGGCCGACAATTTTGGCCATGTACGGCGACATGCAAGTTTCATCCGCTTGTACCGGGGCTATCGCAAGCCCTGCCAATGCCACCACAGACGCCGCCACAGCTGCGCTAATCAGCCGAGTTTTGTTGAGTTTAGTCTTCATATTTCTTCCTCTGTAGTTATGTCTCTTTTACGCTGGGTGTTGCCCAAACTGCTCAGCAACACGTCATCCAAAGACTTATTGTTGTTATCACTTGCCCTGCCAGTGCCGTTCCCTAACGCCGCAAAGCGTTACAACGCAAACCGTCTTGCGTTTGCCATCACATCGCACACTCTCTGTGTCTGATTGTCGTTATCGTGCTGATAACGAAGAGTCGATTTATCATAACATTAAAATATGACCGGTCGTCTTTAATTTATTCACTAAAAATTCGTTTTTTACTTCCGAATTTTATATAGCGTCTTTATCTTAATTTTTATATCGGAAATATTGCCGGCAATGAAGCGCTTTGCCGTCAAAGAGGTATTAGCGTTGTATCGACCACCGAAACTCACGCGGCGAGCAACCAAATTGTTGTTTAAATGCACGACTAAAATGCGCGGCATCGTTAAACCCCCAGCGAAACGCAATATCGGAGATTCGATGGTCGGCGAAAACCGGGTTAAGAAGATCCTTGCCACAATTCTCCAGCCGACGTGTCCAGACATAACGCATCAATGAAGTGGCTTCCTCTGCAAATAGATCATTGATATATCGAGTGGATAATCCGGCGTAGCGGCTAATCAGACTGGCGTCGAGCTCAGCATTCCGAAGATTTTTCTCAACAATCGTTTTGATGCCGTTAAGCGAGCCTAACCGGCTTCTGGACAAATTGATGTCACCCGGGCGCACCGATGTGATTGCCAATGTCAGCAAATCCAGTGCATGGTCGGAAAGCGTGGAAAATTCGTGATCCTGTAACTGGTCAGCATGCGTGGCGGACGAGTGCAGGAAATTTGCCGCAACAAAACCGATGCCTTTATTGCCGGGAATAAGTAATGCCGTACAACGATCTATTCCCGCAACCCTATCTCTAAGCACCGCCCGGGGAATTGATAAATAAATCATTTTGCTTAGCTCACCAAAGCAATGGACTCGATGCGGCCGAGTGGCGTCATAGAGGCTTATATCGCCAGGTTGCAGAAACGCTTCTCTGCCATGTTGTTCCAACAAACCGGCACCGGAAAGTAACAACACCGCAAAATAGGCATCTTGACTATTCAAATGCGGCTCGCTGTGTGATCGCCGTAAAGAAATCTCGCTGGATTGAATGGTCGACAGCTGCAGATTCCCCCACGGATAAATAATCAGCTCTTGAGACAATTCACTATGAGGTGGAGAGCTTATATCAACATGGGTGTACTCTCGGCATATCACTTCGCGCAGCCAGTCAGCTCTTTCACGCGGTGCAATATCGCTGGTTGAAAGTGTCAGACTACCTTTGACATAGGTGTGAGGCCGCGTTGACATGGTCGTATTCATGCTCCGTATCTTGTGTAAGGCAATAAGTCGAAACAGCCGTTTCAGCCAAATTGTAGAACCGTTTCATACCAGAGAGAAACCACAAAAAGCGACATACTAAAACTGATCCGATCAGCCATTAATGACGTTCGGCAAAACTTTCAACTCACTCAAGGACTACAACATGGAAGAATTACTCAGCCACACAGCCTCTCGTATAGCGCTTAGCGCTTCGGGTATTTTCTTTATGACGGGCTTGCTGACCGGAGCATGGAAATACCTCTGCATCAGACAAAGCCAGAAAAGCGAAGCACCGCACTATGTAAACACTGCCCACCGTGCGGCGCTGATGTACGCGTTTGCAGCACAATTGCTTGCTGTTTTCGCCGCGACCAGTGCATTTTCTGATGGCGTGAATACCGCAGCAGTTATTCCGCCGCTACTCTTTTTTGGTATCGCCATTTTTCACTATATCAATCTTGGCTTGACCACCGAAAGCAACAACAGTATTCGCGATTCCGCGGACCAGAAGAAAGATTACCAGATTCTAAATATCCTGGCTGTCGCGGAAATCGGCGGTTTTTCAGTACTGTTGCTGGGTTTCTTTATACGGATATTTGGCTAAAAAATTTTAAGACGCTGCCAGCGCTTGCTCCAGATCGTCCAAAATATCGTCGATATGCTCAATGCCCATCGATAAGCGCACCATCTCTTGCGTGACGCCAGCCTTGATCAACTCTTCCGGCGATAATTGCCGGTGTGTGGTGGAAGCCGGATGACAAGCCAGCGATTTGGCATCGCCGATATTAACCAGTCGAGTGAACAGTTTTAATGCATCCTGAAAATTCTCACCCGCCTTACGGCCGCCTTTTAAGCCAAAGGTGAGAATGCCGGACGCACGGCCATCCATGTATTTATCGACCAAGGGTTTATCTTCATGGTCATCAAGTCCTGCGTAATTAACCCAGGCCACTTTGCTATGACTTTGCAAATATTGAGCGACTTTAACGGTGTTGTCGCAGATTCTATCCATGCGCAACGCGAGGGTTTCAATGCCTTGCAGGATCAAAAACGAATTAAAGGGCGAAATGGCCGCGCCGGTATTGCGTAACGGCACCACGCGCGCCCGGCCAATGTAGGCTGCAGGCCCCAGCGCTTCGGTATACACCACGCCGTGATAGGACACATCGGGCTCGTTCAGACGACGAAAGCGTTCTTTATGTTCAGCCCAGGGGAATTTACCGCTATCGACAATGATGCCGCCGATGCTGTTGCCGTGGCCGCCCAGGTATTTGGTGAGTGAATGCACGACAATATCGGCACCGTGTTCAATCGGACGGCACAAATACGGTGAAGGCACGGTGTTGTCGACAATCAGCGGTACGCCGTGGCGATGAGCAATCTCTGCCAACAGTTCAAAATCGGTAATATTGCCGAGCGGGTTGCCGACCGATTCGCAGAATATCGCTTTGGTTTTGTCGTCGATCAATGCCTCAAACGCATCCGGGTCGCGGTAGTCGGCAAAGCGCACGTTGATGCCGTATTGCGGCAAGGTGTGGGCAAATAAATTATAAGTGCCGCCATATAAAGTGGCGGCGGAGACGATGTTATCGCCCGCTTCGGCGATGGTCATAATCGCGTAAGTAATCGCCGCCATTCCGGATGCCAGCGCCAGGCCTGCCAGCCCGCCTTCCAACTCTGCTACGCGCTTTTCCAGCACGTCGGTGGTTGGGTTCATGATGCGGGTGTAGATATTGCCGGCCACTTTCAAGTCAAACAAATCGGCACCATGCTGGGTGTCGTCAAAAGCGTAAGAGGTGGTTTGATAGATAGGGACAGCGACTGCTTTGGTGGTTGGATCCGGGCTGTAGCCACCGTGTACGGCGATTGTTTCTAGTTTCATGGAGTTCACTCAGTCGTGTGGAAACGGCGCTTTCACGAGAAATACGCCGTTCCGGCCAAAGAAATGCTTGAAATTAAGCCTCAGCAGTCGTCGGATCGATGATGGTTTTTACTTGAGAAATGCGGTTCGCTGGAAACCCACCTTGTTCAGCATGGGCTTTAACAGTGGCTTCATCCGGTGCGATGTACACGCAATAGATTTTATCGTCGGTGACATAGCTTTCCAGCCATTGGATCTTTGGGCCCAAGTTGCTTAATACGCCGCAAGATTTTTGCGAGATACCTTGCAGGTCTTGCGCAGTTAATGCACCAGCACCAGGGATGTCACGTTCAATAATGTATTTAGGCATTGCTTTACTCCTGTTGATTAAAATAAATGACGGTCGTCTTTGTAAAGCACAATAAAAAATTATGCTTTAAAAAAATCCCCCAATAAATCATCACGGCATTGCTTAAGCGGCAGTGACGATTTATCAATCTTCATCCGCAACAACGCGCCCTGCCAGGTGTTAACCAATAAATCAGCCATGGCTTGCGCGGGTTTGTCGGTTCTTACCGTGCCTTGTTGCTGGGCTTTTTCCAGGCCCTGCTGTAACAAATCCCGATAACGGTCAACCGCCGTTTGCAGGGATTTTTGGCAGACGTCGCTGGTATCGCCAATTTCTCCCATCAAATTACCCAGCAGGCAGCCGCCTTTGAAATCGGCCTTTTCCAATTCGCCGATTAACTCATTAAAATAATTTTGCAGGCCGCGCAACGCATCGTCTTCGGACTTTTGCAAATGCCCCGCCAACAGCACAATAAACGGCTCGATATAATGTTGAATAACTTCGGCGCCAAAATTTTCTTTGCTGCCAAAGTAATTGTAAAAAGAGCCCTTGGGAATTTTTACCGCATCGAGAATTTCTTTAAGTCCGGTGCCGTGATAGCCTTGTTCGGTAAGCAACGCTACACCTTGGCTTAACAGCTTCTCACGATTAATAAGTTTATTTGCTTCTCTTGTCATGGCTGAATAATACGACCGGTTGTCTTAACATGTCAATGCGGTACTTTGTCGCAGCACTGTCTAACATCTCTGGTGCTGGTTAATGGTTATGCCGGCTAACAAAATGCTTAAACTAATAAGAAGGATTATTGCCGATTCAGGCCGGCTTGGTTTGGTATCATAACCCGCAACAGCCAACCTTCAGGAAACCCCATGCGCCAACAACCCAAGACCAAATCACCCGCTAGCGACTTAACCATGCATTGGCTTGTGGTCGGCTTCATGGCCGCATTGCTATTAGGTTACATTGTGTTTTGCCATACCCCTCAAGGGGCCGCATTACAACAACCGCTCGCCGATCACGAGCGGATTTTGTTGCGCACAATTTTATACGTCGCGGCCATCGTCACCATGCCGATAACTAATTTAATCCGCCATATTCAATTGCGCTTAAATCAAACCATGCCCGGCAATAAATCAGCAAAACGCCGCTATTTACTGACGGTTATCGTTTCCATGACGCTTATTGAAAGCATCGGTGCATACGGTTTGATTATGTATTTGCTCGGCGATGGCTATAACACGCTGTATATATTCACCATTGTCTCGGCGTTAGGCATGTATTTATACCGACCCAAAGTAAACGAATACGAAAGTATTATTGAGGCATTGGCAGAACGATCTGAAACGGCTTGATTAGTAGATTGGTGGGTACGCAATGCGTACCCTACGGCTGGCGCCCAAATCTTTCACTTGCTTAACTTGATTCAAGCCGGTATTTACGAAACGGCCTTAACACTCCGCCATTTGCACATATTGCTTAGGCTTTCTAGCCCCCGGACAATCGATGCTGAAGCGTTCGACTTGCTCGCCCAACTTTAACGCGGTCAGTTGTCCGCCCCACAAGCAACCGGTGTCGATGCCGTAACAATTGGGGCCTTCGTAATAACCCAGCGCCGACCAATGACCGAAAACGATACGCATATCGACGCTTTTACGGCCGGGGACCTCAAACCAAGGCAACAGTTTTTTCGGTTGTGAGCCTAGCGGACCACTATTCACATAATCCAGCCGCCCTTCGGCATCGCAAAAACGCATGCGGGTAAAGCAGTTGATGATAAACCGCAACCTGCCAATGCCTTTTAAACTGGACGACCACTGGTTGGGTTTGTTGCCGTACATTTGCTGTAAAAAGTTTTGGTAATCAGGGCCTTGCAATGCCTGTTCTGCCAATACGGCCATTTTTTGGGTTTTTTTAAAATCCCATTGCGGCGGCAAGCCGGCATGTAACAGGCAAAATTGGTCGTTGTAATGAAACAGCGGACGATGTCTCAGCCAGTCAATCAATTCATCACGATCAGGGGCTTCAAGCACCGGCAGCAAGGCATCTTTTTTATTGGAGATTTTACTGGCACAGGAAGCCGCCAGTAAATGCATGTCATGGTTGCCCAACACCGTCACCGCCGCATCACCCAATGATTTTACAAATCTTAAGGTTTCTAATGACTTGGGACCACGGTTGACTAAATCACCGGCAAACCACAGTTGATCAGTCTTTTCATCAAAAGCAATCGCTTCCAGCAAGCGCAATAAATCATCAAAGCAACCTTGAATGTCGCCTATCGCATAGATTGACATTATTAGTGAAGAACTCGAGGGATAGACAGTGTGAATCTGGGAATGCTGGTATCAAAATTATCACCATCATCAGAGCGCATGGTGTAACTGCCTTGCATGGTGCCGACCGGGGTTTGTATGACCGCGCCACTGGTATAACGGAAGCTTTCGCCGGGCTTAAGATAGGGATGTTCGCCAACCACACCATCACCTCGCACTTCCTGGATTTTGCCGTTGGCATCGGTAATCAACCAGTGCCGGGCCAACAATTTAGCGGGCAGTTCACCGGTATTGGTAATAGTAATGGTGTACGCAAACACATAGCGATCTTCATCGGGAGCGGATTGCTCCGGAATAAATTGCGGCGTTGCTTCAAC
>Ga0208625_100324_pt1 | contig 12793 bp, 9 predicted proteins | sample LakWasMeta8_HOW4_2_FD_183858 | JGI IMG/M metagenome (GOLD analysis project Ga0208625, IMG submission 183858) | Freshwater sediment methanotrophic microbial communities from Lake Washington under simulated oxygen tension - Sediment Metagenome... | ecosystem: Environmental > Aquatic > Freshwater >... | reverse complement strand
TTCCATGGTCACTACGCGGTAACCTTCCATCGCGGCCTGCAATGCGCAGATCGGGTCGATCTCGGTTACCCACACTTGTGCTGACAGTGCACGCAAAGCCTGAGCGGAGCCTTTACCTACATCACCGTAACCTGCGACCACTGCAATCTTACCGGCAATCATCACGTCAGTCGCACGTTTGATCGCATCTACCAGAGACTCACGGCAGCCGTACAGGTTGTCGAATTTAGACTTGGTCACTGAGTCATTCACATTGATTGCCGGGAAAGCCAGCTTGCCTTCTTTGTGCATCTGATACAGACGATGCACGCCAGTCGTAGTTTCCTCAGTTACGCCGATAATCTGCGCCAGACGTGTTGAGTACCATGTTGGGTCTTGCTGCAATTTTGCTTTGATTGCTGCAAACAGGCAGGTTTCTTCTTCTGAAGTCGGGTTTGCAATCACAGACAGGTCTTTTTCTGCACGCGTACCCAGATGTAACAACAATGTTGCATCGCCGCCGTCATCCAGAATCATGTTTGAAAACGTTGGTTTACCGTCTTGGCCGTCAGCCCACTCAAAAATACGGTGGGTGTAATCCCAGTATTCAGTCAGCGTTTCACCTTTGATCGCGAACACAGGTGTGCCGCCGGCCGCAATCGCAGCAGCAGCGTGATCTTGTGTTGAGTAGATATTGCATGAAGCCCAGCGCACTTCGGCACCCAGATCTTCCAAAGTTTCGATCAGCACTGCGGTTTGAATCGTCATGTGCAGGCTGCCGGTAATGCGTGCGCCTTTCAGCGGTTGTGCTGCTGCATATTCCTGACGGATTGCCATCAGGCCAGGCATTTCAGTTTCAGCAATGGCGATTTCTTTACGGCCAAAAGCTGCCAGGTTAATGTCAGCAACGACGTAGTCTTTAAATTCAGTCACATTATTCATGTTGATTTCCTTGAATTGTGTGACCGGGGGGAATGGGGGAATAAAATAACTAGAGATATAAACTTATCTCACCCGTATCCCGTGCCCGGCACGGTTAATATTGGTGAGCGTCGTTTAAAACATTTTCTGAGCCTAGGAGACTGTACAAAAACACAGCTCTCGCAACGCTCCTCAGAAGTGGTGCGCATTATACGCGATATTATCTTATGCACAATACCGCAACAGAATGAATATAAAAGGGTTTTTACCTTAAATATTCATTCTGGTCTTGCTTTACAAACCAGCAGCAGCGCGTAACGCAGCAGCCTTGTCTATCGCTTCCCAGGTAAACTCAGGCTCATCACGGCCGAAGTGACCGTAAGCAGCAGTTTTACTGTAGATCGGACGCAGGAGATCCAGCATCTTTACGATACCTTTTGGACGCAGGTCAAAATGCTCAAGCACCAATTGCGTCAGCACTTCATTCGATACTTTACCCGTGCCGTAAGTTTCCACCATCACAGAAGTCGGTTTTGCCACGCCAATCGCATAGCTCACCTGCACCAGGCAACGTGTTGCCAGACCGGCAGCCACAATATTCTTGGCTACATAACGGCCGGCATAAGCCGCGCTACGGTCAACTTTTGAAGGGTCTTTACCGGAGAATGCACCGCCGCCGTGCGGAGCCGCGCCGCCGTAAGTATCTACGATAATTTTACGGCCAGTCAGGCCGCAATCGCCTTGCGGGCCGCCAATCACAAATCGGCCGGTCGGGTTCACCAGAAACTTGATGTCGCCTTTAATCAGTTCACTCGGCAATACCGGCTTGATGATTTCTTCAATGGTAGCTTCACGTACCTGCTCCAGGCTCATCTCCGGCGCATGCTGTGTAGAAACAACCACGGTATCGATTTTGTAAGGTTTGCCGTCAACGTACTGCACCGTCACCTGTGATTTGGCATCCGGGCGCAGCCATGGCAAACGGCCGTCTTTACGCAATTGTGCCTGGCGCTCCATCAAGCGATGGCTCAGCCAGATTGGCAATGGCATGAATTGCGGTGTTTCATCAACCGCATAACCGAACATCAGGCCCTGGTCGCCTGCACCCTGATCAAGTGGATCATCATGTGCACCATCAACGCCTTGCGCAATGTCTGGAGATTGTTTGTCGTAAGCCACTAAAACAGCACAACCTTTATAGTCTATGCCGTAATCAGTGTTGTCGTAACCAATGCGTTTAATCGCATCACGTGCGACTTTAATGTAATCGACATTGGCAGTCGTGGTAATTTCACCGGCCAATACGATTAAACCGGTATTTGCTAATGTTTCTGCCGCTACACGTGCAGTAGGGTCTTGGGTTAAAATGGCATCCAGAATGCTGTCCGATACTTGGTCAGCTAATTTGTCCGGGTGTCCTTCAGAAACAGATTCTGATGTAAAAAGATATTCGCTCATTGATTGCCTTGGAATAAAAAATTAAGAAAATACTTACTAAAGGCTGAAGCAAGTATTGAAGAAAATGAATTGTACACGAATTGAAACTCCCGCCCAAAAATTTAAGTTGTTAAAATCCAATGATGTACGCTCACTCAGCGCAATTTCTCTTACAATAAGCAAATGACACAGACCATTCAATTTACCAAGATGCAAGGCGCCGGCAATGACTTTATTGTCATCGATGGCATCAACCAGACTATTCAGCTCTCGCCTGACCAGATCAAAACACTGGCTCATCGTCAGTTTGGCATAGGCTTCGACCAGTTGCTGCTGGTCGAAAGTTCCAATGTTGCCGATTTTAAATACCGTATTTTCAATGCCGATGGCAGTGAAGTTTCACAATGCGGCAATGGTGCACGCTGTTTTGTGCGCTTTGTATCCGACCAGCATTTAACAGACAAGCGTGAGATCAGCGTTGAAACCGCAAGCGGCATCATTACCCCCAAACTGGAAAATAACGGGCTGGTCACGGTCAACATGGGCGCACCCCGGTTAGTGCCGCAGGAAATTCCTTTTGTTGCCGACGCCATCGCTACTACCTACATACTGGATGTTAACAACCAGCAAATAGAGATTTCTGCGGTTTCCATGGGTAACCCACATGCAGTCCAGGTGGTGGATGACGTTGAGACTGCCCCTGTAGTTGCGCTGGGAAGCCAGATTGAGGTGCATCCGCGCTTTCCGGAACGGGTGAATGCGGGTTTTATGCAGATTATGGATGCACACCACATCAAACTAAGGGTATTCGAGCGCGGCAGCGGTGAAACCCTGGCCTGCGGTACCGGCGCCTGTGCCGCAGTTGTAGCCGGCATTCAGCGCGGATTGCTGCAATCACCAGTGCGTGTAAGTGCCCGCGGCGGCGAGCTGCACATTGCATGGCAAGGCGGAAGCACGCCGGTAATGATGACTGGCCCGGCAGTAAATGTATTCACTGGCGAAGTAAATTTAGCGCCGTAAGATCAGACCGTTTAACCAAAGCATGCAAGCTATCAATTAAGGTATTTCTAACATGACAACAACCCACGAAGAGAGCCCGGCGGCTCATGAAGAAGTTTCTGCTGAGCAGGTGACCGCCTACCTGCGCAGCCATCCGAAATTTTTTGAGCAGCACTCAAGCTTGCTGACTGAAATTACTTTGCCCAGCCCGCATGGCAATGGCGTAATTTCGCTCAGTGAACGCCAGCAGCTTGCCCAGCGTGACAAAATCCGTGTTCTTGAATCATTGATGGACCAGATGATCGTCAATGCCGAAGATAACGAGGCAACCAGCCTTAAAGTACACAATTTCTGCCTGAAACTGCTTGAACAGCAAAGTTTCAGCGCATTAAAGCTGCTCATCGGCGAAACGCTGCGCTCAGACTTTAATGTGACCGAGTCGCTGATCCGCATCTGGGTCAAACCCAGCAACAGCGCAATCGCCAATGATACGGTTTTTACACATGTCAGTGATGAATTCAATGACTGGATCATTTCACTCCAGCAGCCGCACTGTGGCAGCAAACCGCAGGCGGCAGCCAACTTGCTGGATAGCAGCCTGCAGTCATTTGCATTTATTCCGCTCTACAAAAATGCAGCAGACCAGCATGCGTTCGGCGTTCTGGCTCTGGGTGCCGAAGACCAGCAGCGCTTCAAGGCCGACATGGGAACGCTCTATATCGAGCGCATCGGTGAGTTGATCGCAGCAGCACTGCTGAATCATTTATTTACATTGAATCTTTAAAATCAGGCACTGATTTATAAAGCAGGAGGTGTATTGCGCTATCTGGACGATTACATTCAGCACCTTACCTTTGAACGCGGACTCAGCGCACTCACCTGCAAAAGCTATACGCGGGATATTGAGCTGCTTGCGTCCCTGATTGAAAGTGCCGATTTAAGTACCGTTAAAATTCAGCAGGTAAGGCGTTTGATCGCAACCCTGCACAGCCGCGGTTTAAGCAGCGCAAGCATCGCGCGTGCGCTTTCTGCCTGGCGCGGCTTCTACGATTACTTGATCCAGCATAAAGGGTTCACACAGAACCCGGTAACTGGATTACGCGCACCCAAGGCTGCCAGGACTTTACCGCAGGCACTCTCTGTAGAACAGGCTGTCAAGCTGGTGGATATTCAGGGTGACGGGATGCTCGAGGTGCGCGACCATGCAATTATGGAGCTGTTTTATTCATCCGGGCTGCGCCTGGCCGAGCTGGTAAACCTGGATATTGGCATGCTGGATTTCTCCGAAGGCACCGTCACCGTCACAGGTAAAGGCAATAAAACACGTATCGTACCGCTAGGAAGCCACGCAGCGAATGCATTGCAGACATGGCTGCAGCAACGCGCTGCTATCAGCATTACCGATAAAGACCTGAACGCTGTTTTTGTAACCCAGCAGGGTCGCAGAATTACGCCACGCGCCGTTCAATATCGCGTTAAATCATGGGCGATCAAACAAGGTATCAACACCGACATGCACCCGCACCTGCTGCGCCATAGCTTTGCGACACATGTATTGCAATCAAGCCAGGATCTGCGTGCCGTGCAGGAGATGCTTGGCCATGCCAACATCAGTACCACCCAGGTTTACACGCATCTGGATTTTCATCACCTGGCAAAAGTGTATGACACGGCACATCCGAGGGCTAAGAAAAAATAGCTTGATTTGCAATAATACCCGACTAAAATACACTGTTATAATGACGGATTAATTTCAACCATCTTTTCACGAATTTAAAAGGATTATCATGGAACACCAGTTACCAGCATTACCTTATGCAAAAAATGCATTAGCACCACATATTTCTGAAGAAACTTTCGAATACCACTACGGTAAACATCACCAGACTTACGTCACTAACCTGAACAACCTGATCAAAGGTACAGAATTTGAGAATTCAAGCCTGGAAGAAATCATTAAGAAATCTGCAGGCGGCGTTTATAACAACTCAGCCCAAGTTTGGAACCACACGTTCTTCTGGAGCTCAATGAAACCAAACGGTGGCGGCGCACCAACCGGCGCATTGGCTGATGCTATCAATGCTAAATGGGGCTCATTCGACGAATTCAAAAAAGCATTCCAGGCTTCTGCAGTTGGTAACTTCGGTTCAGGCTGGACATGGCTGGTTAAAAAAGCTGACGGCTCAGTAGACATCGTGAACATGGGCCCGGCTGGCACTCCGCTGACAACCGGCGATAAAGCACTGTTAACAATCGACGTATGGGAACATGCTTACTACATCGATTACCGCAATGCGCGCGCTAAATTTGTTGAAGTGTTCCTGGCTTCTCTGGCTAACTGGGATTTCGCATCAGCAAATTTTGCATAACTAGCAAATAGGTATTTGGTGATAATAAATACGTAACTTTAAAGCCTCGGAGTTTATTCGAGGCTTTTTTATTTTTATTGGAGCTATGAATAGTTAGATGCTAGCTATGTTGATAAAAAGAGAGCACACGAGATCCTCTTTTTAACTTTTAGATATTGCCTCTTCCTGAATCGCCACTTATTACAGTCACAAAAAATCCCCCTAAAACAGTCTGAAAAAGACCATCGATAATTATATATAGCAGGTGTTAATAATTTAGAAATTTTAGGTCTTTTTATCTGATCAGGTTCGATACAGAACCTGCGTCGCTTAATTGACACATGACTGCAAAATCCGCAAAGCGGACATTAAACAATTAATTCTTTTTGAAACTACTCGCCAAGAACTCAATGAATGATGAAAGTTTTGGAGCCAGTTGTCGTTCAGAAGGAAATACTGCATACACAGGTCTAGGCTTTGGCAGATGTGTGACCAAAATCTCAATTAATCTTCCGCTTTCAATATCATTTTTGAGTAAGGCTTTGGGCTGCAAGATTATACCTATGCCATCCAGAGCAGCATGTCTAAGAGCATGTCCATTGTTAGCGCTGAATCTCGGAGATTTCGAAGTATTGAGCTTAGCTGATTTCAAAATCGTTTGCCAACCACCGTTGTGAGCCCAATTTGCAAACTCTAAACATTCATGATTAACCAACTCTTCAGGTACTTGCGGAGTACCATTTACTTTTAAATATTCTGGTGAAGCGCAAATAGCTAGCTCAAAATCTGCAATACGCTTAGCTTTCAGGGAGGAGTCTTTTAACTCTCCAATTCTTATTGCGAGATCAAACCCTTCCTCAACAATATCTACATATCGATCAGCAAGTGAAAGCTCTATATTCACCTCTGGAAACAACTTTAAATACTGAGCTATCTTAGGTGCGAGCTCTAATGCACCAAATCCCAACGAAGCACTTACTTTTAAATTACCTTTTGGCTGTGATGTTAATGCCTCAGCCCCAGCATTAGCTTCATCTAGCAGACTAAGTATGTGTTTGCAGTTTTTGTAATAATTTTCACCAAGCTCGGTAAGCTTCATACTGCGAGTTGTTCGCGCCAATAAAGTACCGCCCAGTTGTTTTTCCAAGTTAGTAACATGGCGGCTGATCATTGCAGGAGTGATATCAAACTCATTTGCAGCCGCAGAAAAATTACCTAGCTCCACCACTGTCACAAATACTTCAAGGCTTAATAAGCGATCCATCTTTTACTCTCAGTAAAATATGTTTTGAATATTACACTATTTATCAGTGTTAATTTAAATCTCATAATTCGCCTCAGTAACAAATCAATCATTTATTAAGGAGCAAATCATGAAAGTATTATTAGTAGGCGCAGGAACAATTGGTAAAGCTATTATTGCTGAGTTGGATCAGCATGAAGTTATCACCGTGGGTAAAACAAGCGGTCAGCATCAAGTTGATCTTACTAACATCCAGAGCATCGAAAATCTGTTCAGTAAAGTTGGTAAAGTAGATGCAATTATTGCTGCTGCTGGCAATGTACATTGGGGTTCATTCAAAGACATGACCGCTGATGAATTTAAAATTGGCATCAATGAAAAGCTGATGGGTCAAGTTAACTTAACTTTGGTTGGTCAGAAATTCCTGAATGAAGGTGGCTCCATTACTTTGACAAGTGGTAGCCTGAGCCATGACCCACATCGCGGTGGCGCTAGCTTTACAACAGTCAACTCTTCAGTAGATGGCTTTGTCAGAGGCGTATCTGTAGAGTTAGAAGGTGGCCGTCGAATCAATTCAGTCAGCCCAAATGTTTTGGAAGAGTCATGGCACTTATACGGTGCCGGTGTGCCAGGTACAACTCCAGTGCCTGCAGCACTTGTCGCAAAAGCTTACCGCAAAAGCGTAGAAGGCCATCAAAACGGCCAAACATATAAAGTCTGGTAATAGTTAACTATATTCAATGGGAGGCCCTTCACGGGCCGACCCCTGCTACCCGAAAGTCTATATGTTTATTCCCAGCAATCAACCTCCAATCAATAATCCGGGTTATCAGAAAGTAGTCAAAAGGGACAAACTAACTTTTGGCTTGTTCTTACCTATTGAGGCATACACAGGCGACCAGCCATCGATGCATGGTCAGGTGGAATTAGCGCAATATGCAGAGCAAAATGGGTTCGCAAGTCTGCTGTTCCGAGACGTACCTTTACGAGATTCTACATTCGGCGATAACGGTCAAATATTTGATGTTTGGACTTACCTTGGATTTGTCGCAGCTCAAACTAGGGAAATTGCACTTCTAACTGGTGCTGTTGTATTGCCATTGCGACATCCTTTACATACAGCTAAGGCGGCAGCAAGCATAGATCATTTATCGGGAGGCAGACTGATTTTAGGCGTCGCATCTGGCGACAGAATGATTGAATTTCCCGTCTTCGGTGTCGATTTTGAATCTAGAGGTGATCTGTTTAGAGAAAATCTAAAAGTAATGTTGGATGTATGGGCTAACCTCTTCCCCTATCAAGCAAGTTCTTATGGCCTTATGTCAGAAGCTGACGTTGTTCCCAAACCTCTTGCTGCACGCCCTCCGGTTTTTGTCACAGGATATTCGCAGCAAAATTTTGAATGGATTGCGAATAATGCAGATGGTTGGATTACATATCCAAGAAATTTAGAGCCCCAAGCTTATCTCGTCAATCAATGGCGTGAGCTGACCAACAAGCATGACGGTATGCACAAACCTTTCGCACAATCATATCTGATTGATTTAGTAGAAAACCCGAATGAAAAGGCTACTCCTATCCGTCTTGGACATCGACTGGGTAGAAATGCTTTGATTGATTACCTATCGGCAATACGGTCAATCGGAGTTGATCATGTGATTTTCAATCTCAAATACTCCAGTCGACCGGCTAAAGAAGTTCTCGAAGAGTTATGTGAACACGTGCTGCCATTATTTGCATGACTTAAAACAAGATATCTCAAAGGATTAAAATGAAACCCCTTTATAAATTAGCAACAATCATATCTTTTCTAGTTGGATTTTGGGTATATCTATCCATTGGGAATCCTCAATTCAAGCTAAGTCCATGGATCGGATTTGTAGCATGGGCAACGTTCTTTGCAGCTGGAGGAACGATCAACGCTGCTAAAAGCTCAGGTATTGTCGGTGTTACATCAATATTGCTAACAGCAGCAACGTTATACGCAATTGGTTTAGCAGGAGGGACTTTATCATCCATGTTGATATTGGTACCGATTCTCAGCTTCATATTAGTTGCAATGTCACAATATGCAAGTTTGTCTTATACGCCTGCAGCTTTTTTAGGTGCAGCCTGTTACTTTGGTGCCGCAAGTAATTTTGATATCAGCATTATTCATATCGTTTTATCTTGGATAGCAGGGATAGCATTGGGCTTCATATCAGTTAGTCTAGATAAAATAGCTGCGACCAAAGCCTGACCGATATGAATTCAAACATGCGACAGGTGTGAATCGCCACTAGTTTAATAGGTATCTGTTCTGAAAGAATACTTGCCTTAAAAAAGCCCTGAATTTAACGATTCAGGGCTTTTTTATTGCCTCAGAATGGATACGCAATTGGTTGACGCCTGGCTTGATACAAGCATTTATCCAGCCAGGCCAATGGTCTTACCTGACAATATCCCCTATGCCTGACGCCCAATATACCCATTTTATAAATATGGTTTATATGCACTATAATTAAAAATGTTGCAGCTGTTTTATTCCATAAAAATTAATATCAAATAGCCAGGCCAATTCTGAATACAAGCTGGATATTAAATATTTATGGTAAGTTAATATCAACACTGGCAAGACCAGGGCATGGACAGCGTGATTCCCTGCCTGTTAAGCTTGCTGCGGAGGGATCATAACCCGCCATATTTAAACATTAGACTCCTCAGGAGACAGGTTTCATGAAGCTGATGCAAGTTGCAGTACTGGGTGGTTTAATCGTAACCGGGTTACAAAGCTACCTGGTTCAGGGGCAGGAAGCGACACCTCCGACAGTTCTAGTGGAATCGTTTAGTCCGCAAGGTGAGGTTAAAGACGTCCGTCAGGTCGTGGCCAGGTTTTCCGAGCCAATGGTCGCCTTTGGCGATCCACGCCTTGCGTCACCGTTTGACGTGCAGTGCGATGCTAAAGGACACGGCCGCTGGGCAGACGCACGAAACTGGATCCATGATTTTGACAATGACCTGCCCGCAGGCCTCAAGTGCAGCTTTACGCCCAGGGCCGGGCTTAAAAGCCTTGCCGGCAACGCCGTAAATCATACGCACTTCAGCTTTACAACCGGCGGCCCCGCCATTCGCACATCGCTACCAGATGAAGGCACAGAAGGCATCGACGAAGAGCAGATTTTTCTGCTCGGCCTTGATGCACCTGCAAATATTGCATCGATCAAAGAACATGCAGCATGCAGTATCGATGGCATTGGTGAACGCATTCCGCTAGAGCTGATTGAAGGTAGCCAGCGGGAAAAAATTATTGCCGAACAATCCGGCCAGGCCCGTAACTTCTTTGAAGTGCTGACGAAAAATGGGCGACATGGCGTGCTTGCCGTCAAGGATAAACGCCTGCAGAACGCATCTATCATCGTGGCGCGCTGTGGACGTAAATTCCCGGCGGGGAGCAAAGTAAACCTCTTGTGGAGCCAAGGTATCCTGACTGCGAGCGGCATTCCCACCTCGCAAGACCAGACGCTAAAATTCCAGGTTCGCGAAGCTTTTACCGCCCGTTCAAATTGCACTCGGATGAACCCCAACGCGGGCTGCGTGCCCGTACTGCCTGTTTCACTGTATTTCACTGCGCCCATCGCGCGTGAGCTGGCTGAGAAGATACTGCTCCGTACGGCAGATGGTAAGAAGATGCGCCCCATTCCGCAAAAAGAGGAACGCATCGCGGCCGTTACATCCGTCTCGTTTGCCGGCCCCTTCCCGGCTCGCAGTGAAGTCACGATTGAACTCCCCGGAAAACTCAGGGATGATGCCGGACGCAGCCTGGAAAACGCCACAGCATTTCCGCTGAAGATACGTATCGATGAAGATCCGCCCCTGATCAAATTCCCTTCGCGGTTCGGCATCCTGGAACTCTATGCACAGCCAATGCTGCCCGTCAGTGTACGTAATGTGGAAGCGACGCTCAAAGGTGTACAGGCACAATTCGGCATAGAGTCATTCAAAAATTCAGCGCCTGCATCCAATCAGGGAACACTCGGCAGGCTAGACACAGAAGATGATGCAGAGCTGGCGCAATGGATCCAACGTGTGACGAGGCACCCTGATGGAGAAGCGCTGCAAGGATTCAGGGGCGAGCACGATCGCTACCCGAATGAGGGTGAAATACCGCTTTTAATGAACAATGCCGATAGTAGCAGTCAGTTCGAAACTTCGCCGCTTAGCCTGCCACGGGCGCAAGGCGGCAAACCATTTGAACTGATAGGCATCCCGCTGAAAAAACCGGGATTCTATGTCGTTGAATTTGCCAGCAACAGGCTGGGCACTGCGTTACATGGCGAAGAAAAACCCTATTATGTTTCTTCCAGCGCTCTTGTGACCAATATGTCGGTGCACCTGAAAAAGGGGCGCGAATCTTCGCTCGTCTGGGTCACCCGGCTAGATAATGCGCAACCTGTAGGCGGCGCTGCGATTCGTGTATCAACCTGCAATGGCCGCATGCTGTGGGAAGGCAAGACCAACGCCAAGGGCATGGCACACATTGAAGAAGAGATTGCAGACGGTTACTTCGACCGCTGTTCCGGACTGCTGGTCACCGCACGCAAGGATGCTGACCTGTCTTTTGTTCTATCGGCCTGGGATGATGGCATCAGCCCCTGGCAGTTTAACTTGGGCGGCGGTTCCACGGCTACGCCCTTGATTGCCCATACCGTTTTTGACCGGCCGCTATTTCGCGCCGGTGAAACCGTTTCAATGAAACATTTTTTCCGTGTCAGGACCGGCAAAGGCTTCAGCCATGCAACCGATCTGCCGGCACAGGCTGTAGTGACACATGAAGGTAGCGGCCAGACCTTTGACATCGCAATGAAGTGGTCGGCAGGTGCCGGCACCTCTACCTGGTCAATTCCCAAAGAGGCCAAACTCGGCACATATTCAGTGTCTATCAAGACAGAGCGAGGTTCTATAGTTTCCGGCTCGTTCAGAATAGAACAGTACCGGGTGCCGCTAATGAAAGCGACCCTCAAGCCGCCCGTCCTGCCCCTGGTGAATGGCAACCGGCTTGACATCGATGCCCAGCTTAACCTGCTTGCCGGCGGGGCAGCAGCAGGTGCGCCGGTTAAATTCCGCAGCCGCCTCGTGCGCTACCCTTTGCAATTTCCGCAATATGATGATTTCAATTTTAGCGGAAGTATCCCCAAGGTAGGCATTGAGGCTGTTGAACCTTACTCCTATGATCCGGAAGAGGATAGCGGGAGCGGAAACTCCGGTAACTCCGATCAAATCGCTGACTATCCGGTTCGCACAGTCAGCATGTCGCTGGATGCCAATGGCGGCGCGAGAGTAACTTTCGATAAGCTGCCCAAAGCTCAGGAATCGCGTGCGCTGGAAGTGGAGATGGAATACTCGGATCCAAACGGCCAGATTCTTACTGCGGCAACACGTGCGCTGGTTCTGCCATCCGCAGTTGCAGTCGGCATAAAAATAGAAGGTTACTTCGCAAGCAAAGAACGCCTTGCATTCAAGGTGCTGGCTTTGAATACCATGGGTAAACCGCTGGCTGGTCGCAAAATTTCAGTCGACGCTTATTCCCGTAAAACCTATGCCTATCGCAAACGCCTGCTGGGTGGATTCTATGCATACGAGCAAACGGCTGAAGTCAGACAGGCTGGCTCAGTCTGTAGCGGAAGCACGGATGCACGCGGCATTCTGATATGTGATGGCCCTGCTCCTGAGGCTGGTGAACTGATTCTGGTAGCCAGATCAAAAGACGAGCAAGGTAATCCTGCCATTGCCAGTCACGAGCTTTATGTGGCGGATGAAAATAGCTGGTTCACGGCTTCGCAGAGTGACCGTATTGATGTGCTGGCAGACAAGCGCTCCTACGAGCCGG
>Ga0208625_100323_pt1 | contig 12801 bp, 14 predicted proteins | sample LakWasMeta8_HOW4_2_FD_183858 | JGI IMG/M metagenome (GOLD analysis project Ga0208625, IMG submission 183858) | Freshwater sediment methanotrophic microbial communities from Lake Washington under simulated oxygen tension - Sediment Metagenome... | ecosystem: Environmental > Aquatic > Freshwater >... | reverse complement strand
CTTGTCGTGGATAAACGATATTGGAGCAGGACAGCCGGGGCTTGCGTAGCAATCTAACCGTCGCTAAGTTTTGATGATTTCACGCAGGAGCAAGGAAATCACCCTTCAAAACTTAGCGACTCGCTTGTGTATTTCTTTAACATCCCTCTGGGCAAGCCAGCCGAAAGCAATACACAGCGCTATAAATACACCAAGGGTCCAAATCGCGCTGCGTACTAACGAAGGTTGCGAGGTTTTTATGAGGTGACAACGCTTACCGATAACCGTAACAATCCAATTCCAATGGAGTGCCAGATGAATAACCAGCACAGCCAAAAGCCCAAGGCTAATCCAGAAATGAATATCGCCCCATTGATGCCGGCTCAAACCCCATAAAGTGAGGGTCTTGTTACTACCTGGAGGCAAGGGAAAACGTAACAAATAACCCGTTGCAATCATCCCCAAAAACAGCAGAGTCGCAACCAGATCGATGATTATATTAACGAGTGTGCGATTCATGTTCGATCAATGCAATAGTTAGAGGAATATGAAAGATGTTTGTATGGGTATCATAGAAATGACCCGTATTAGAAATAGGGCAGACCTATAGTACTAACTTATGTGTTCGGCCGCAAAGTCGCCGGCTGTCCATCTGTTCACTGGAAACTGGCGTCGATTGGCTTTTCCTTAGCGACATTTTTTCAGTATACGATCTTGTTCACTGTGCCAGTAAGCTGAATATGCCCAAAACCAGAAAAAAAACACCACTGGCGTAACTAAGCTTACTAGCCTTAACTGGTGCCCATTTTTCGGTAATTACCAGCAAGGTAATCAGCAGCATACCGGTCAGATTCATCACCCCCACGGCAAACATGATCAGCATTTGTGCCCAGCAACAGCCTATACAGTTTACGCCATGCTTAAGCCCCATGTTAAATGCGCCTTTAGAGCCGTTTTGCCACTGATTTAATAAAAAACCCATCGGGGTTTTACAATGAGTTAAACAGGCGTTTTTAAGAGGTATGAACTGATAAATTCCCGCCAAAAATAAAATGCCGGAAGCTAGTATCGAGTTATTATTTTCCATCATGGGCGATAACCACCCCAATCCGTGCATCTGCCATTGCAGCAGCGTTAACAGACTACTGAATAACATCCATATTCCCAAATAAGCCGACGTGAATATGCTCACTAATTGAATGGCCGGTTTATTTTGTTGTCGGCAAATACGGGCAAACACCAAAATCATCGGGATGGCAGAAGGCAGCATCATGGCTGCCATCATCACGGCCCACATAAAATAAACTAAAACAAAATCTATAAAGTGCCATGCCAATGCTTCTGAGGGCGGCATCCACATACTCGACATCGGTTGAGATGTCATTTGAGCATGCTGATAAAACAGGTAGCCCCAGGCCGTAAAAATCACGGCCAAGGTCACTGCTAAAATAGAAGCCGGTGATTTAAATCGGCTGAATCGGTTAAGCCAGCCCATTACGGCTGGTAAGTAAATGCTGAGAAATAACCGTTGCGCTCGGAAAACTGCCAGTTTTTGTCGTAATCTTGATACTGATAATTTATTGATTTGGCGACTATCGCAGGGTGGCTGGTTACCACGCATAACGGCGGATTGTTGATGGTGGCTTGTTCGCCGGTTATGCCTTGAATACTTTCAATATCAGCCTGAGCTATACCGGGAATAATCACACACCGACTGTTGCCCTGCTCCTGATAGTCGATTTTTACTTTTTTTACCCCCAACACTACACTAACAAAGCTCATTAAAATGGCAGGATGTCCGCCTTGCTGACCGCTAAAGATTTGTACAATCGCATCAAATTGAGGGTCATCGGCCCGCTCATCAACATATAAAGCCGCTTGCTCATAAGTCCCGGCGAGTAACACGCCATCACAACATTCAAACCACCCAATGATTGATCATTCAGATGCCCCTGTTCAATATGCCATGCCACCAAAAGCTTACAATCGCCTGTTGTGGGCGGTTGTAGCCATACGCAAGGGCAGGCTATTTCGCAGTTACAAGTTTCAAAATAACTGCCCTGCACAATCCAGTTGTTGGTATCTGACATGGTACCTCCTAAAACGGTTCTTTAAACGGTCTCAAATCCAGTTCATGAGTCCATGCACTGGGATGCTGTTTGTGTATGGCCCAATAGGTTTCGGCGATGGCATCAAGCTGCAATAAACCATCCTTGCCTTTGGCTTTAACGTAGTCCGGGAATTGATTTCTGGCCCGATCACCATCAATTACGCCGTCAATGATGGTATGCACCACATGGACGCCTTGCGGGGAGAATTCTCTTGCCATGCCTTGTGCCAAAGCTCTTAAACCTGCCTTAGCTGTTGCAAAGGCAGTAAAGGGAGGTTTCGCTCTGAGTGAAGCGGTCGCGCCGGTAAAAAACAGCGTTCCATGTTGTTGTGCTTTCATTACCTTAACGGCTTCCTTGCCGAAGAAAAAAGCGCCGAGGCAATTTTGCCGCCAGAGCGTAGTAAAGGTTTCTGTATCTGTTTCCAGTAACGGTGAGGGAATATTGCTGTCTACATTGTAGGCAGCAATATCGATACGATAACCCTCCAGTTGCGCCATTTTAAATAAATGCACTACATCGAGTTCAACCGTTGCATCGGCAATCACGGTGGTGACAGTCCCTCCGGCTTCCCGGATAGTATCTGCAACCTTGTGAAGTTTGTCTTCACTTCGGCCGGCTATATAAACATGCAAGCCTCTTGCTGCAAAGAAGACGGCGAGTGAGGCGCCCAATCCTTGTTCCGGACCCACTCCGATGATAACGGCTGAACATTTTGGCTCCACAATTATTTTCCAGCGGCTGTCGCGTCAGGAACTTCAATTAATGCACCTGATTTAACATCATAGATGTAACCGTAAACGGGGATGTCTGAAGGTACCAGTGGATGTGACTTGATACGTACGACATCTTCAAGAACGCTTTGTGCCTGATCTTTGATGGTTAACCAATCAATATATTTGCCTTCAGCAGATCCAGGACCTTCACAACAATCATGCCAGCCACTGGCATCGACAGAGGCGGTTTTCAAACTGCTGGACAGTAAATCACGCATGATTTCATCAGTGAAGGTTTCCATGCCGCAGTCAGTGTGATGAATGACAAACCACTCGCGCGTGCCAAGTAATTTGTAAGAGATAACCAGTGAGCGAATGGCGTCATCACTGGCCCTGCCCCCGGCATTACGAATGACATGGGCGTCACCTTCAGAAAGACCCGCGTATTTAGCCGGATCCAGACGGGCATCCATACAGGTCAGAATTGCAAAATGCCGACCAGGGGGCATCGGTAAATCGCCTTTATCAAAACTGGCAACGTAGCCGCGATTGGCCATTAATACTTCATTTAATACATTACTCATTGTTCTTCCTCGTCGTTAATTATTATTTTCTACCAAATATCAGGGAGAAATTATTGGCTGGCATATTGATTTGCTCTTTTAATTCCAGGCCATGGTTTGCGGCGGCTTTTTTTAGATCGGCGACATCTTTTAAACCCCATTCCGAAACGCCGGCAGAGCTCAAAGTTTCATGAAACTCTTTATTGGAATCCGTAGTAAACGTGCCTTCCACTTGAAAGGGGCCGTAAATCAGCAAAAAACCATTGTCATCAAGTAAATTGGCCGCACATTCCATCATGCCGTCGGCAATCGAAATGGGTGCTACCTGAAAAATATTGATACAGAAAATTGCCGCAAATGAATGGGGTTCGCCAGAATTAAACCAAGTCTCAGGATTGGTTAAATCCAAATGAACCGGATCGGCAATATTGTCATTCTTATGATCGATTGACAGTTTTTTGATGTTATCAAAAACCTCCTGGTCTTTATCGGAGGGATGAAAATGTAAGTGCTGGAAATGCGGCGCAAAGTAATTGATGTGCATGCCGCTACCGCTAGCAAGTTCCAAAACATTACCAGGATCTTTGGGCAGTTTTTCTTTTAAAACGCCTAGCAGGGGTTCACGGTTACGCCCCCCTGCCCAGGCAACATACTCGCTTAGGGGATGTGGGTCTAAAGGTGGTTTTTCTTGGTTCATTATTAACTCCTTATTGTTAGGTGCATTGCAATAACAGCAAGTGGTATGCCAGCAATGATTATCTTAAATTACAAGAGCTTGAACTTTAATTTTGCCGGAATAGTGAAGTTGTGCTTCAATTAGGGAAAATTAATTTCACAAAATACTATGAATAACAGCTCTCTTTCCGATTTATCGCCGATTTTCTTTCTGCAAACTTTCATTCTTGAGTTGATGCATGCCAGCGAACAGCAGGGGCAAAAACACTGCGAACAATTGATTGAACATATTGCCAAGACTGCCGGGTGCTTTTTTGAAGAGACATATCGGGAGGAAACCCATAAAACCGAACTGCTTGATAAAGGAAGTTATACCGAACTGATACTTGGCCTTAAAAACAATATCGGCGGTAAATTTTCGCTGGCTTCAAGTACGCAAGATTGCCTTACTGTTGTCAATACTTGTTGTCCTTTTGGCGACCGGGTGACCAACTTTCCCGAATTATGCCGGATGACCTCCAGTGTCTTCGGCGGTATCGCTGCCAGAAATTTCGGCTATGCCAAAGTAGAAATCAAGAAGAGCATTGCCCGCCACGATGGGGTGTGTGAGGTTTGTGTATACACCAACCCAAATATGGCCAAAGACCGTCCGGGAATGGAATACACCGACACTACACCGGTCAAAGAAAAGCAGGATATTAATGAACTGCATTCTCGTATTGAAGAAAGCATGCAGCAGATCTGGCGACAACAAAGCAAGCAGCAGGTGAAAAAACACCAGCCCCCGGCAATTATTGCTAAATCGCCGACTATGCAGAAAATTTTGCAATCCATCGAAGTCATTGCCCCGACCACAGCGACGGTGTTGATTCAGGGACAAACCGGCGTCGGCAAAGAGTTGATTGCCCGAGCCATACATGCGATGAGCGATCGTTGCCAGAAGCCGTTTATCCCGATTAACTGCGGAGCCATTCCAGAAAGCCTGATCGAAAGCGCTTTGTTTGGTCATGAGAAGGGTGCGTTTACCGGCGCCATTGAGGTACACCAAGGCTATTTTGAAAGGGCTGAGGGTGGCACCTTGTTTCTGGATGAAGTCGATTCGCTGTCCCCAGCTGCTCAAACCCGTTTGCTGCGCGTTATTCAGGAAGGTGAGCTGGAAAGGGTGGGCGGCAAACAAACCTTGGCAGTGGATGTAAGAATCATCTCAGCGACCAATCAACATCTGCAAGAACTGGTTAAGCAAAGTCTGTTTCGCAATGACTTGTACTACCGCCTTAATGTCGTTCAGTTAAGCATTCCGCCTTTGGCCGAACGACCGGAAGATTTACCCTATCTAGTGCAACTCATCGTGCAGCGTTTAAGCAAAAAATATAACAAAGAAGTTGAATCGGTCAGTCGTGAAGTCATGCAGAAGATTCGCGCATATCCTTGGCCCGGTAATGTCCGCGAGTTAGAAAACATTCTTGAACGTAGCCTGTTGTTTGCCAACGGCAAAGAGATGACCGAGCTGGATTTGGATTTTCCAGGTATTGAGAAAAAAATTGAAGAATGGAAAGACGTAAAAGAACACACCCTTGCCAAGATTGAACAGGCATTTATTGAAACGGCTTTAAAACAACATCAGGGCGATATAAAAAAAATCGCTGAAAATATGGGGATTACTTCGCGAGCCGTTTACAACAAACTGAAAAAATATGAGATAAATTTGGCGGATTATCGGGGACGTAATTGAAATTTCTAAGCTTGATCAGACCTATTTTGCATGCCCACCTAAAAAGACTCGCTTTCGAGTCGTCGCTGTTGATTCTAATGCAACAAACGAATAACTGCTAATGGTGTACCTGAAAGAAGTTGACAGTCCGCAAAGGAGCAGGACATCGTTGAGAGGGACGAATGGCAGCAACGGGTCGGGCTGAGACCTTGGCTTCGTCAAAACCAATAAAATTTGAATGTCAGCTATCGAATCAATTCACTATCAAATCTATGCGTATTGCTCTCCTTGCTAGTGCAGTACGCATCTATTAGATATTTTTTAAGCTGATTTAGATTGCTGGTACTGTGATTGTACGTACTCCTATGCTACATTAGCTAAAAGGAGAGAACCTTATGATAACAAATAAACGTACAGATCGAATTGACCTTAGAATTCATCCTAAAGCTAAAGAAGCGCTTCAGGTTGCCGCTTCACTTCGGCATAAATCAGTTAGTGAATTCATTCTGGAAAGCGCCTTGGATGCTGCTGATGAAGTCCTGGCGGATCGTCGGTATTTTAGCCTTAATACCGAACAGTGGGAGGCTTTTCAAGCAGCCCTGGATGCACCACCGCAACCGTTGCCAAGAATTGAACGATTAATGCGCGAGCCAGGTTTTTTCGATTGAGCAGGGAAACCCCAGAAAACCGTCAGATTGTTAAGCTGCAACAGACCCACTGTGTCGAGGAATTTGATTGTGGTCAAGACAGTTTAAATCAGTATTTAAAGCGATACGCGTTAATGAGTCAGCGCGGCGACGGTGCCCAAACTTATGTTGGCGTATGCGGGGATAACATCATTGGTTACTACACCCTGGTTGTCGGGGAAGTCGCTTATGACGAGGCTCCGCAACGGTTATCTCGTCACGGTGTGCCTGTTATGTTATTGGCCCGTCTTGCTACTGATCTTGCCTATCAAGGGCAAGGGGTCGGCGCTGGTTTATTAAGAGATGCAATGCAACGTACCCTTCAAGCTGCTGATATAGCCGGCATCAGGGCATTTCTGGTTCACGCCAAAGATGCTAAAGCCAAAGCATTTTATGAGCATTTCGACTTTTCTCCATCACCTACCGACCCTTATCATTTGTTTTTATTAGTTAAAGACATCAGAAAAACCATGGGGAATAGCTAAAATGTCCGAAACCAACTGGCAGCTCAAAATCGACGCTGTAATTGACGGCAAAACCGCCGATATTGAAAGAATTGATAATACTATTTTTATGGAAATGGCTGGTGTTTCCATGGCCTTAGATCAATTACGGAAGTCATTAGACAAGTTAAAAATGCACCTAAATGAAAGGGAGTTCGAAAAAGCCTCACAGCTGGGTTATCAGGATGTTGCTCAGGAGTTTGTTTTCGTACAACGAACATTGGCAGGACTTCAAACTGCTGTTCACCAAAAAGAGGCTTTCATTAGCACTATTGCCCAAGAAATCAACGGCAGTTATGAAGATGCGGCGCCTTATGTAGAAAGTAGGATGACATCGGCTGTGAAAAAATCAGCAGTGTTGTCTATAGAAAACGATAAACCGTAGTCATAATTTATCAAGGGTGTCGGGCTGGATATTCAAGGGTATTGAGAAATATCCTTGAATACCAATTAGCAGAATCGGCCATCAGCTGTCATTCAACTGGCATAAATTTCAGTTTTCTAATCGACTGGTCCCAGTACTAAATCGGCCACTCACAAAATGTGGAAACTTCTTGTTACTCATGGATACCGACTATGGACACTAAACAACCACCGGCTTTAAGAGCGGTTGGTTTGGTTGTAGTGCGGACTAAAATTCCTGATGCGTTGGATGAATAACGAGTTTTTTGAGCTCCTGAAATCCTAACCAGGTTGCATCCCAGAAGAGGAACACCCCATCAAACATTGGTCATTAATATTTCCCGTAAGTAAATTGTTTTGTGGTTGCCGCTATAAACACCAAAAGTCGTCACTCTGGTAGCAGGCGAATTATCCTGCAGACCGCCATTATTCCAATCAAATAACAAACCACGACAGACTGACAAACTTGCCGTTCTAGGCCTTATGCGGGTTACAACGTATTTACGAAGGGATCCTACGCTTTTCTATCTCATGGCGTCTGTTCCCGAGGGAACAGACGCCTATGCTTCATGCCTTTCAGGCTTACCAAGCGTTAGAATACGCGGTCTCAATGGAATAACTTGAGAAATTTCAGGAAACAAACGATCAGATTCCTTTTTAACCACTTGGTAGCATTCGCAGACCTGCTCTTCTAATCCCAGCCGGTCCAGCACCGTAATATGCCCACGTCGGTAATTAATCAACCTCGCCATCTGTAATCTGCTGGCTGCTTCGGTAATGCTTTCGCGGCGCACACCGAGCATATGAGCAATTAATTCCTGAGTTAGGTTCAATTCATACGAAGGGGCCGGTCAAGGCACATTAGCAAAAAACGACACAGATGTTGATCTATGGAATGATGCCGGTTGCAAACCACAGTTTGCCCCATCTGAGTAATCAGGACGTGGATGTAACGCAGTAATATATGTAGCAGCGCGCCGCCGTGATTACCCTCTATCCGCTCAAATTCCCTCAGTAGCGGATATTCCCGGAGCCGATAGGCATAGCCTGCACTAAGCACTACCGCCCGGTTAGGCATGGTTTCGCCCCCCATCAACAAGGCGACCCCTATAACCCCCTCATTGCCAACCACCGCGATTTCTGCCGACGCGCCATTTTCCATGACATACAGCAGCGATACGATACAAGTCGTGGGGAAATATGCATAACGCAGCTTTTCCCCAGACTCGTAAAGGACTTCACCAAGCGGCATTGGCACCAGTTCCAGGAGTGGCAACAGGCGCTCATATTCGACTACCGGCAGGGCGTTGATAAGATGGTTTTGCCGAGGACTACTTTTAAGTCCGTCTTGAATCATCTTTATGTGTGTTGGTTAACATTACACGGTCTCTCCAGTAGGGTTAAACGAACAATTCCAGGATAAACAAACGGGAGAACGTTATACCAATATTCGTATTGAGCAGATATTCGTAGAACTACGCATAAATAGGTCGATATTAAAAGCTAGCCATTACCAACAAATCCGCAAAAATCTAGCCGATACTGCAACCCAAGGCGCTCTCCAATGATTCATCTGGCTTACTCACCATCCACAAAATCGACAGAATATGTAATCTACTTTATGTTCTGTAGCGTACAGACAATGGCTACTCTTGCTATTAGGCTTTGCCTTAGTAAACACATAGAAACAGTGTCTAGTGTTTCTATATTTCCGTATACCAAGAGGGCATCTCCATGGCTACAACCCGTCGCATCCATTTGATTAATCCGAGGGCAGATACCTTTGCTACCCGGCCGCTATTTTTTGGCAAAGCTCTGTACTCACCCGTTGCGGGGCTACTCGCCGTGGCGGCACTGATCCCAAAAAATGATTATGAAATTATTCTGACCGACGAAAATATCGAACCCATCGATTTCGACTTGAAGGTCGATATGGTAGGTATCTCCGCGATGACATCTTATGTGAATCGAGGTTACGAGATTGCCGACGCCTTCCGGGCTCGCGGCATACCTGTAATTATGGGCGGCGTGCATGTCAGTTATTTGCCCCAGGAGGCGCTTAAACATGCTGATGCGGTGGTAATTGGGGAAGCTGAGCTGGTCATGGACAAGGTTCTCGACGATCTACGCCACGGCCAATTGAATGGCATCTATAAGGCCGAAAACCTGCATTCGATGGTCGGAATGCCGATCCCTCGGCAAGGATTGCTGAAGAGCAACCGCTACATCAACAAGGGATTTGTTCAGACGTCACGCGGCTGCCATCACGGTTGCACCTTTTGCGCCGAACCCACCATGTATGGCCTGCGCTTTCGTTACCGGCCCGTTGCTGATCTAATCGCCGAGATAGAACACATGGATGAACGAATGATTTTGCTTAACGACGCCGACTTTTTCGGTACGCCGAAACGGGCTATGGAAGTGATGAAGGCATTTAAGGGGCGCGGACTGAAATGGCAGGCGGCTGTTAACAGTCGCGATGCCCACGACGAACGTTTGCTGGAACTGGCGGCGGAAAGCGGTTGTTTTATGCTGTCCATCGGCTTCGAGTCCATCTCTAAGCAAACTCTACGCAATGTCCATAAGTGCCAGAACAATCCCGATTCTTACCACGAACTGGTAGAGAAGCTGCATCGCCATGGCATTATGGCACTAGGCCTGTTTATCTTCGGCTTTGAAGGTGATGAACCGTCAGTGTTCGACGAAACCTTAAAGTTCAACATCGACGCCAAATTCGACATGTGCGGCTATTCGCTATTAACACCCTATCCTGGCACCATCAACTGGTTTGAGATGATGCGGCGTAAGCAAATCGTCTCCTTTGATTGGAATAAATACGATCAATCCCACATCGTTTTCAAACCGGCTGGGCTTTCGGCCGATCAACTCTATCGCGGATACTTGGACACCTATGACGGATTTTATACGCTGCCGTCGATGCTGCGCCGCTTTCCGTGGGACGGCTCTCGCAATCGTGCGAATTGGACTATCTACAACGCTTTTTTCCGCAAAGGTGGTGTCGTAACCCGCGACTTCGAACAGTTGGTCGCAAAGCCGACGCCAGAACCTGAATTCGCGGCTATGCCGCCATTAATGCCGCAAAAAGCGGAGTGGCGAGCGTTAGTGATGGGCAATAGCGAGTCTGCGATAGCAGCTTCTGAATAAATTTGTATGTTGTACTTTTGGTACTTTGAACAATGTGACCGAAGATTTTTACCTTACCCTGTCATAGGCTAAAAAGCCGCTGTCACTCTATACACGCACTTGTTTGCTTAGTTCGGCTGATTCGAAAGACTAAAAGGGGTCTCTAAAAATTGCACTTCGACAAGCTCAGTACCCATAGGGCATAAATGCGAACGGTGGTTTATTTAAATCAATAACTTATCCGTTCGTGCTGAGCCTGTCGAAGCATGAATGGATAATTTTTAGAGGTTCCCTAAATAATATTGTAGCTGTATGCCTTAGCGAGATACATGGCAATATCGGCTTGCTTGACCAGCTCACTACAATCTTGACCGTCGTTACGATAAACGACGCAGCTGATATTCGCGGCAACTTCAATAGCATTGCCGTCCATTTCATAAGACGCTGCCAGGCAAGCGCGAATTTTCTCAATCACGGTCGCCACACATTCTTGTTCGTCCATTTCCGGCAGCATTATTACAAATTCGTCACCGCCATAACGACAGGCGGTGTCACTATAACGAATACTGGCAGTTAAACGTTCTGCTACTTGCTGTAAAACTCTATCCCCTGCCGCGTGCCCAAAATTATCATTAACGCTTTTTAATGTATCCAAATCGATAAACAGTAGCGCCACTCGCTTATGTTGTCGTGCGGCCTGCACTAGCGCCTGTTTAAGCCGGTCTGTCAGTAAGCTGCGATTAGGCAACCCGGTTAACTTGTCGTGATACCCAAAGTGACTGGCGAGTGCGCATTTTTTTGCAAGTCTCATCAGTTTTCGATTGAGAGAGGCATTAGTTTCCACAAGCGACACATTTTGTTCTTGTAAAACCTTCGATTGCTGTTGGCTCGTTTCTAGTGCTTGCTTAAGCTCCACTAGCTCCCAGGATTGCTGTAGTTGGTCATCAACAGGGTGCTCAGTCCCCTTTTGCTCAGTGGCATCTTTGGGAAACTTGCCAGCGAACCCTGTCGTTGGACTATGGTGTGTGCCGTATAAATTATGTTTTTTCATTGGTTTTATACTTTAGATAGTGGTACGAGGCGTCCTTTTTCCCAATCGTTTTCCCTAGGTTTTTATTGTATGGGGCAAAGCGGGATCCGTTCAGTGCGCTAGCGTACGCAGTAGAAAAAACACCTCAACACCAAACATAAACTTATAACGCCAAGTTAGAGAATGAAATTTACTCGAAAAGATAGCTACAGCAATAGGCAGGCAATTTAAGGGGAAAGCTGTCGTCGATCTGTACGATAGCGTACAGACGGGCTGGAGATACTTCTATAGATTAACTATCCAAGTAGATGTATGAAACCAGACGGACAGGGTCTTTAGCTGTGTGTAAGGCGGTGTTGGCGAGCACGAACAAAAAAATAATGTGAGCGATACCAAGTTGAAGATTGAGGAAGCAAAAGGCCATACCCTACTTCTTATCGGGTCCAACGATCCGAGCCTTTGTAAAAGCACCATCCGGTAATTATGTGGTCCTGACAAACGGAGATGAGCACGTCATTAAAAAAATCATAGTGGGTTCGATATATGGGAGCCAGTATGTTTTTAATTTCTCCGAGGAGAATAGTGACTAGCCCAGACCTCTTGTTTATGAACCATTCAATAGAAATGGGCGATTAAGCCCATTAACTTTTTATTTTTTTGGAGAATAGCTATGGCTTTGGATCAAATTAAAGATACATCGGTAGAACTGAATGGGGAATTGGGACAGAAATGGCAGCACGGCCTGATAAACGCTCCCGACCGAGCCGCAGGGCAAAGACGAATAACCACGAGAATGTTATTGATTCCCAGCGTAATGAGTCTCGTAGCCGGTCTCAGTGGGTGCATGATCGTCGATTCGCCGATTAAGGGTGTTCTGGGTACCGAGGTTATCTGGGGTGATATAGCGACCGGGGAAGCTGGTTCTTCTACCCCGTCCGCAACGAAAGAAGGCAAAGCCTGTGCGGAATCCATTCTGGGCCTACTGGCACGCGGCGATGCCAGTGTTCGAGCGGCCAAGGAAAATGGCAAAATCACAGAAGTCACTTCAGTGGATCACTCGGCGAGGAACTTGCTTAATATTGTCGGTGAGTGGTGCACGATAGTGAAGGGCCACTAAAAGCGCCTTGCACTCGATTCATGAGATGGCAACTAAGGTGTGTAATGGTCTAATGATTTTGGACAGTCAGAAGAGTCCCTTATACTCCTGAAAAGACCGAAAAGGATCCGCATGTCACAACGTAAGAAATTCACCCCTGCCTTCAAATTGGAAATAGCCAAACTGAT
>Ga0208625_100322_pt1 | contig 12809 bp, 9 predicted proteins | sample LakWasMeta8_HOW4_2_FD_183858 | JGI IMG/M metagenome (GOLD analysis project Ga0208625, IMG submission 183858) | Freshwater sediment methanotrophic microbial communities from Lake Washington under simulated oxygen tension - Sediment Metagenome... | ecosystem: Environmental > Aquatic > Freshwater >... | reverse complement strand
TCAGCGTGACTTTCAGACCGACCGCTGCCCAGTCGTACACGGGATCGTTGACGATAGGAAGCAATGCTAGCCCAGCCCCAATCGCCACCCTAACGGGTAGGGGGCGCTAACCTGGAAAGCGCATTTGTAATGTAGCGTAGCGCTACTGGCAGACTACGGGACGGCTCCCAAGCCGTTCCGCAGTCACCCTCACGAAACGAAAGGCGCCGCGATGGGATTGCGATACGTAAGGGAGAAGGTTCCGGCGCTAGTCGATCTTGATTTAGGAGTTTGAGGCATTGTTATGAAAACTTACTCAGCAAAAACATATTTAGCCTTTATTTTCAGTTGCGCGCTTCTTGTGCCTTTATTTGTTTACTATGTCTCCGTAAAGGGCACATCAATGACAAAGACACAGGCGGTCCAGGAGAACAGCCAAGCGGCAGCAGAACAAAACGCTGCCACAAAGCTCGATAGTTTCATTGCCGGAAAGGCTTTCCGGCAGAAAAAGGACAACTTCGATAGCATGGAAACCATGGTGGCTAGAGGAAAAAATTATCTTTTAACTCAAGTTAAAAACCGGCTAAACCAACTTGAGCCCTTCAAAACCAGAGTCAATAACACAACAACACTGAGCGATTCGGAAAGAAAAGGACTGGTTTCTGAGCTTAATGCCGAAATTGCGATGTTTGAGGCATTCAAGTCGGAGATTAACAAGAGTGCGACGAAGCAGGATATTCAAAACGTTGCCGATAAGATCAAGGCTGAATGGATAAAAAGCAGGCTCAGTGTCGCACGGGCAGAAAAACAGATTGTTGCGGTAAAGGAGAACCAGCTGATGTCGGATGCCGATGCAACCAGTTCAAATATCCAAAAGCGCATAGAGGAGCTTAGAGCATCGGGGAAAAACACCAAGTCACATGAAAAACTGCTATCCGCCTATGGCACAAAGATGGCTGCCGCAAAACAGGATATGGATTCTGCAAAAGCGAAACTTGCTGCCGTCGCCAGCGCTGCAACGGAAAATGAAAAACAAAAGTTGATGAAGGAGAAGAGCCTTTTGTTAATGAGTGCCAGTGACAGCATGAAAGACGCTTACATGATGGTAAAAGACGAGGCCCGCCGGGAGTTTTCGCAAAGGTTTAAATAGGGTGTCCGCCTTACCTGCAGCGAAATAACCATTTGACGCATTAACCCACCATTAAAGACTTTAATTAAGAGGAACAAGTCATGAACATTTCATCAAAAAATATGGCGAGAACCCTTGCTGTTGGAGCGATTGCTCTCTCCATTTCAAGCTTGGGCAGCTGGGCTTTAGCTGCTGGCACTCCCGCTCCTGCAGCCTGTACTAATGCTTATATGCAAGCCGCCACAGTCACAGGCCAAAACCTTTCAACGGCATTGGAGCGCTGTTACGTTAACGCGCCAGCGGGGAAAAGTGCTCAAAACTGTGCGCAAAACGCATTTCAAGCCCATTACAAAGCTTTACTTGCCGCAGTGAGTACTTTTCAGAATTGCGCGGCTGGCTCTGCCTGACCAATAACAGGTTTTGAAAATAACAGACCTTAGGAGGTAATTTGCTTCTAAGGTCTGTTTAATATTCTGATTTTTATAGTTATGCAATTCGGTAGATGTGTGCTTGACCATAAAATCTAAATTGAAATTTACCGAGATGCTGCTGCCATGAACCGCTTGATCCAACAGCATTTCAATGAAAATACTGGGGCAGACGACTATAAGGGCTCTCCTTAAGTCGATTTTGTTAATCAATTCTATAAAAAATAAATGGAGGTATATCATGTTGAAGAAAAACAACAATGTGATGCACTTGGCTGACGGCGGGAGGAGTTTGCTCAGGTATTTCCAGGCCATGCCCTGGAAGCCTGCGAACCGCTGCCGTCTCAGTCACTCGAAAGGCGCTTTCGATTGCTCTAACAATCGACTTAACATGGCTGCTATTCTGGTTTGTGCTTTCGGTCTCATAGCTGCCGGGCCGGTTCGTGCGGCATTCAATATTCCCACCGGTGTTACCGATAATCCGCCGGCTGCGGTACCCAGCCCCTTGTTTGGGGCCACGGAGTTCAGCCAGCCCTTGCTGTTGTTCGAGGAGTTTGGCGTGCAGACAATGCCGTCGAGTCCGCCTTCAAACACCAGCCGTTTGCCGGCACCTGCGGGCTGCGACACGCCGCCCAACGGCAAGGACCTCGATGATTTCCTCAAAGAGCCTCTGCATCCCTATCCTCAAGAATACGCGAATGAGGGCTTGCCGAACCCCTGGGCCGCTAAAATCAATACCTGTGTAGGACGATTCGCGAAAACCGTGTTGGAAGGACGGCCAGGGGGGCAATGGTTTGCCCATCAGCGCTGGGCAGAGTTCTTTCCAAAGGTCTTTTTCCAGAGCGCTCAGGCGGGGGCGCGCACCAACCTGGGGCTGCGTGACCCCTATCAGCGGCACGGCTACAGCAAGGGCGAATTTGCCAGCGGAGGCCTTTACCATATGAACGGAACCACGAAGGATATCAAGCCCCAAATTCATCCTCTGATGCCCGTCCAAGATCCGACTGCGCTCTGGACTTTCGACGGCACCTTCCCGCCGAAATTACTGATGGCGCGCTATGGCGAATCCATCCTGTTTCGGCATTACAACGCGCTGCCATTGAATGAAGCAGCAAATCACGGTTTTGGTAGTACCCAGATCAGCACGCATGAGCACAATGGCCACAGCCCGGCCGAGAGCGACGGCTACACGGCGGCTCATTTCTATCCGGGCGAATTCTATGACTACCATTGGCCGATGATTCTTGCCGGCTACGACAGTATCAATGTCTTGGCCAGTGCTCCGGAAGCCGGGATGCCGGACGGCAACGGCGGCAATATCAGGATTCGTGGCGACTGGCGCGAGACGATGAGCACGCATTGGTTCCACGACCATATGCTCGATTTCACGGCGCAGAATGTTTACAAGGGCAATGCGGCCATGATGAACTATTACAGCGCCGTCGATCGGGGCCGGGAAGCCACGAATGCGATACAAGCGCGAGGCGATGCGAAAAAGCCAGGCTATGGTTGCCATTACGCCAATCCAGGCAAAAACGTCAACCTTTGTCTCCCCAGCGGCACAGCGCTTGACTGGGGGAACCGCGATTACGACGTTAATCTGTTGGTTGCCGACAAGGCCTGGGATCAGGACGGCCAGCTCTACTTTAATATCTTCAATACGGACGGCTTTCTCGGCGACCGGATCACCGTTAACTGGCAATGGAAGCCCTATCTCGATGTGCGCGCCCGTCGTTACCGTTTCCGCATCCTGAACGGCAGTGTTTCCCGTTACTTCAAGATCGCCCTGGTCGACCAGCAGGGCCAACGCGTGCCCTTCCACATGATCGCCAATGACGGTAATTTGATGGAGCATGCGGTGCCGTTCCCTCATGCAGAGCCTTTCCTCGATAATGACGTGGATAAAGGCGTGGTGGCCTACGACCTGCCTTCGCAGGGCATTGCCGAGCGCTACGACATCGTGGTCGACTTCAAAAACTTCAAGGACGGCGACAGGCTCTACTTCGTCAACCTGCTGGAGCATCAGGACGGTAAAGGCCCGAAACAGGAGATACCCCTCGGGGATGTCGTGAGCGGGGCATACCAGGGCGATCCGGGCGTCGGCAAGTTCCTCGAATTCCGCGTACATTCATGTGTGCAGAAAGGGCGGCCCGTCAGCTGTCCGGACTTCAGCATGAACCCGGCCGATTATGTCGAAGGCCGGTTGAAGATGATTCCGCTGCCCATTTTTACTCCCGATGAACTTACGAACGCGATCCACAGGAAATTCGAGTTCGGGCGGAGCAGCGGCACCGACACACAGCCTTGGACTATCAAGACCAATGGCGAAAGCGGGGGCGGTCTCACCATGGACCCGCATCGGCTATCAGCCGCCCCGGTCGAGGGAGCCGCCGAGATCTGGCATATCGTAAATGCCACTGGCGGAGGTGGCTGGAGCCATCCCGTGCATGTGCATTTCGAGGAAGGGCAAATCCTGAAGCGCGGCGGCAAAGCGCCTCCCCTATGGGAAAAATGGGCACGTAAGGATGTCTATCGTATCGGTCCGATGTCAGACGAATTAGACAGTGTAGAAATGGCCATACGTTTCCGGGAATTTGCCGGTACTTACATGGAACATTGTCACAACACACAGCACGAAGACAACGCGATGCTGATGCGTTGGGATGTGCTAAATCCGCTTAAGCCGATCGTGCTGCCTACGCCGAGTACCGGATGGGAAGGCGTCAACTATGAGGATTCATTTGTGCTGGATACCTATTTGGACGGCTGCGATAGCCCGCGTGCTAACTGCCAATTATTGCCTTGAAGGGTGATTGGGGGGCGACGATGAAAATCCGTGATGCTTCAGGCTATTTGAAGATGATAGCCATTCTCCGTTTAGCTATCTGCATCGCTTCGATTCTCGGGAGCGGCCCGGTTGTGGCCGCTCCTGCGGGTTCGCGCTGGAACGGGGACTATTTTCCGAACATCGCTCTGGTGACGCAGGACGGCAAAACCGTTCGCTTCTATGATGACCTGATCAAGGGTAAGGTGGTGGCGATCAACTTCATTTTCACGCATTGTCTGGATGCTTGCCCTGCAGAAACGGCCAGCATGCGCCAGGTCCAAAAGGCGCTGGGCGAGCGTGTGGGTCGCGATGTCTTTTTTTATTCGATCACCATAGATCCCGAGCACGATACGCCGGCGGTGCTCAAGGAATATTCCGGAAGGTTCAGGGTGGGCCCCGGCTGGACATTCTTGACCGGGAATAAGGCGGATATCACGCTTCTGCGCAAAAAACTGGGTCTATACCGTGAAGAGCGCCCGGAAGAAAAAGCGAAGAATCACAACATCAGCCTCATCGTCGGCAATGAGGCCACCGGGAAATGGATCAAACGCTCGCCGTTCGACGAGCCGAAGGTTCTGGCTCGATTGCTGGGGTATTCGCTACAGCGCATGCCCGTCGCCAAGTCGAATCCAACGAGTTATGCCGAAGCGCCACGCCTCCCCAACATGAGCCTAGGCGAGGATCTCTATCGTTCGCGCTGTGATGGCTGTCATAGCCTGGGCACAGAAAATGGATTGGGGCCAGGGCTGGCCGGCGTGACCAAGATGCGGGATCGTGTCTGGCTAGCACGCTGGCTGAAGACTCCCGACCAGATGCTGGCGGAAAAAGACCCCATCGCGACGCAATTGTTTGAGCGTTACAACAGACTTCCGATGCCGAATCTGAGGCTCAGCGACGGCGATGTAGATGCCCTGATCAATTATATGGCCGATTCGGATTCGGCCAAGCATGTCGGCAACGCTATCACTGTGGCCGGAAAAAGAGGCGCTGGAAATTAAAGCTTTTTAATTACAACTTGCTTGATAAGGCGATGATATTGCTTTCTTCAGGTATTTCCATCGGGTGGAGTCCGTTCAACTGTTGTTTTTGGACAGCAGCCAGAGTTCACATACAAACCCTGGTACGGTCTGGCTACCTTAACCAGCCTCGCTATAAGGGCAACTACTTATAAGTAGCTGTACTGATTATGCTGAGGCAGTTGATACGGTATAAGAAGCACAACAGCATTGTGTTTATTTGCAGAAGCAAGGGGAGCGTCAGCGATGAACAAATCAAGAGACAAAATTTCTGTCTATCAGGCTCCTATCGGCAAAATTAAGCCTACGATGTTTCTCTTGATAGGGTTGCTGTCAGGTATCTTTTATGAGCGGATTTCGGCGATAACTTGGGATGCAGTAAGTGTTTGCAATGATGCCGGAGCTATAAGCCAACGTCCAGACCTTATAGCTTATTCGGCTTGCACTCAGGCCGAACTACGCCCTCTTGGCACCTGTGAATGGGTTTCAATCGTTAGCGTAGCATCCAGCCCAATATCAAGTCAGGGGGTTCAGGACAATATTGAAGTTAACGCCATAAGGCCGGACATTCACTATGCTGTCTTACCCGCTAACCCTTGCGGTAGTATGCGAGGCGATCTCACCGGTCAGCAAGAATACCCTGTTAGTGAGAGTGCCCTATAAGTTAGCTTTCCATGAAGCCATCAAGGGCATAGTAAGAAACCCAATGCCAGTAGCCTTGAAGTTGAAATAAAAAAAGGATGGGTAGAGGCGTATGCAGAGAGGAGGAGTGCCTATTGGGAGCACAAAGCGCCTAGCTCATTGACAAAACATCGTAATAATGGAGAGTCAATTATGTATCAAATTGCAATAGTTGAGGACAAATCGATTATTAGTACAGGGCTTCATGCGATATTAACTCAAGAGCCCAAGTTTAATATCGTCTCTCAATCCCAAAGTCCGATTGACTTGCTTCAGCAAGATTGGCCTGTTACGCCTGATTTGGTGTTGATGGGGCTGATTATGCCCAAAAAGAACACCGTGGCAGCGATAGCACAAGTCAAGAAACTCTGGTATAGCACCAAGATTCTGGTTTACACGTACAAAGATGCGGGAGATAGTATTTCCGATGTATTCCAGGCTGGAGCCGATGGTTATCTGCTGAAGGATGCCACACAGGAGGATTTAATTGCGGCGGTAAAAAATATTTTGATCGGCCGTTATTATGATTCCGATGCGGTTTTGTTGAGGTATGAGAATAAGTATGTTTTGTCTGAAAAAATATTATCTTCGTGCCAATTAGGCGATGTGTTGACTGCGCGTGAGAGTGAGTTGTTTAAATTAATCGTCGAAGGGTTTAAAAATAAAGAGATAGCGGATAGTCTTTGTATCAGTTTAAAAACAGTCGAGACGCATCGAACTAATCTGATGAAAAAGCTGAACGTTCATAATGTTGCCGGACTGATTTCTTTTGTGGAAGCAACAGGTCTTGTCAATCTTTGCTGATCTGTAATTCCTTCTGGTATTATCGCCTTAACTTTATATTATGTCAGTATGCTGTCAAGTATTGCTATCCAGGAGGGCCAATGAATGTACAAGATTGCAATAGTTGAGGATCAAACCATTATGAGGGCAGGGCTTTATGCTGTATTAAATCAAGAGCCTAGGTTTGATATTATCTCTCAGTCTAAAAACCCGATTGACTTGTTTCGGCAAGCCTGGCCTGCGGCGCCTGATTTGGTGTTACTGGGTCTGATTATGCCAAAAATGAACGGCGTGGAAGCCATAGAAGAAATCAAAAAGCGCTGGCATAGCACTAAGATCCTGGTTTACACGTACCATGATTCGAGCAAGAGTATTGCGAAGGCATTCCAGGCAGGAGCCGATGGCTACCTGCTGAAGGATGCTTCAACGGAGGAACTCATTATCGCTATGAAAAAAACTTTGGCAGGCCATTACTATGTTTCGGATGTGGTTCTGTCGAAGATTATGAGTTGCTATCTTCAGGCGGAAAAAATGTTATCGGTCAATCAGTTGCATAATATTTTGACGACGCGGGAGCGGGAGTTGCTTAAATTGATAGTCGAAGGGTATAAGAATAAAGAGATAGCGGATAGTCTTTGTATCAGTTTAAAAACAGTCGAGACCCATCGAACCAATCTGATGAAAAAGCTGAACGTCCATAATGTTGCCGAATTGATTTCAGTTGCAGAAGAAGAAGGCATCACTGACCTTTCTCAACAACAACAACTTTGATCTATTCTGTCTCATTTCTTATCAAGGAGACGAGTCTGTAATTCTTTAAGTTAGGCGCTTTTCACTTTCGTTCAAAGGCGAAAAATGAGTGCAGCACCTGTAAAGGGCTGCACTCGAAGACGCATGATGGGTGTTATCCACCGTCTCAATCATAATCGGTGCGGAAAAGTATTTGTTTCATGCCGGTTTGGGCTTAATGTGATGCGGGTGGAACCGGGCAATCGTTTTGATTACCCACGCATATCGGGCGCATCATGTCGTTGTCCTCATGAGATAGTATATGGCAATGCCAGACATACAAGCCGGGGCGGTCGAATCTGGCTTTGACCCGTGTCACTTCACCCGGATAGGCAATCACAGTATCTTTGGAGCCGAGTTCCCAAGCTTCCGGTCCCCGTGCTGCACCGAGTGGCGTTGCGGGAAGCATGGGCATACCGTTTAGATCGGGGTGAAGCGGTTCACGACTTTGAATCTGGAACTCGACCAGATGCATATGGATGGGATGGGCATCTTCGGTGAAATTGTAGATTTCCCATGTCTCTGTGTCGCCGTTGCCGGGATTTTCAGTCACTGGAGCCATCCAGGGGAGAGGCGCGGGAGCCCCTGAGTCGTCCAGGGTTCCGAGCATGGAAATGGTCGGGCCGAATGGAATACCGGCGGGATCTTCGATAATATTCACCAGGTTGCCATTCGCATCGGTGTTGTAATCGGCGAAAACGGTGCCGGACTCCATTTCGTTAATCGAAACCTTGCGTACAGTTAACGGCGTGCCCAATTTCTCGGCGGCTAACAAGGTCTTTAGCTGTTCCGGAGGAACCGATTCATCTTTTGAAGTGGCTGGCCCGATCACCGCAAACTTCATCACCTGGCCGGTGGTGTGAGGATCGGCATAGGCATAATCCGTTCCGCCTTCCCCGCCGCCATAGGGCTCGTCGGGCGCTTCATTGATCAGGTAAAGCGGCGTATCTTTCGCGACATCAGTGAAATCCACGACCACATCGACTCTTTCGGCAGGACCGATCAGCAGCGAACCGACCTTTGCAGGCTGGGGTTGAAAGCCGCCGTCGCCTCCCACGACCCAGATCGGTAATGTGTCTGTTGCAGGCCGGGCCGTCGGGTCTTTGGCAATTTTCAGAATCATGAAGCGGGAGTCAGACGCATTGAGAATGCGGAAACGATAACGGCGCGGCTCGACGTCGAGCCGTGGCCAGCTGTTGCCGTTGACCAGCATCACGTTCGAAAAATACTCCGGATTCCAAATGGGAGAGACGTCGCTGTCTTTGCCGTCTACCGTTTTGTTCGGAATGAAGGGTATCCGCAGTTTCTTCTTGGCCAACCCTTCGAAGAATGCCCGATCACCCGGATAGAAAAGGCTGCCGTCCCTATTGAAGGCGCGGTCCTGAATCAGTAACGGGATCTCGAAGTCGCCTTTCGGCAATGCCACGCTGGGCAGGTCCGATGCCCCGCCACGCAAGATATAATTACCTGCCAAACCGGCATAGATGTTGTTTCGGGTCATGCCTAAGGTATGGTCGTGAAACCACATGTGCGTGGCACGCTGGGCATTGGTGTATTGATAAGTCGCGGCTCCTGCCTCTTCTGCCGCCTCATCGATTTCTTTCCAATGGCTCCCCCTGGAGGCATAGCCCGCTGGAATATTCGCTGCCGCCGGCAAGGTCCAGGATTCAGGATACCCATCGCTTCCCGAAACGACATCCGCGCCGTGGAGATGGGTGACCAAGGGCACCGGCCCGGTATACGGATTCGGGTCTGTACCCATGCTATCCTGACCTTCCGGGCCGCCGGCAGGATTGGCCCAGTGCACGGTCTGATCGACCGGAAGCAGATGAGGGAGGAAGTTGCCATTGTCGTCCTTGAGGTCGTTGATCCATTTCACCCGTACCGGGCGGTTGAATTTCGCTTCGATGGTATAGGAAGGAGAATGGAACGTTTTTGAATCGCTGTCGGCGCCGTATGCCCACAGCGTCGTTTTAGGCAGCGGTTTAGGCAGTACCTGTTGGGCAATCTGGCGTGCTGCGATTTCGTAATAGTCGACACTGGGATCGCCGCCGTTAAGTGTCTTTGGCATTGCCGGGGGAACGTACAAGCGAGAGACATACTTGGGTATTGTCGCCGGATCCAGGGTGCCGCCCGGCAGCGCCGCCCAGGCAGTGTTACCCAGCCATGGCATGATAAGCATCAGACAGGCTAGGGCCGTGTTCCGTTGCCTAGGCGGGCATACGGTTTTTTGCCGGGCTTTTTCTCGGTGCTTCCTGTTTTTGCCGGACAATCTTCTTCGATTATAGGATGAGGATGTTAACGAAGGAAAAGTATCTCCGTTAGTGATTTGATCACTGTATGATTGTGTTTTAGTAGACATGATATATACCCCACAAACCAGCTAAGTTAACAAAGTTATGTTATTGGAATAATCATAATAAATTGATAAATAAGGATAAAACTGGCTCGGCAACGATCCCTCTCAATTATAAAAAAAACCGTTCCGATCACTGACGAGCAATGCCTTTAATCAATTAAAAGGCGGATTAAATTTACGCCTTGAAGGTGAGGGATGAACATCGGGTGAAAACCTGATATTTAACTCGGGAATTTAAAAAAACCTGAATTAATGCGTTACCAGGTTGGGCGGAATGGACTGCGTGGATTCCTGGAAGCGGCACGCCTGTTTTTCCTTAATCATCCTGTCATCTAATGCTTCCTATAATTTGCGTCTCCTCAAATACTGTTGCAGAGAGCAAATCAATGAAGATGTTAAACACACAAGGCTATGCCGTTTGCCGCCGTGCCGGCGGGGTAGCGATGTCGTTGGTCTGGATTTTGACGGCTGTAAATGCGATCGCAGCGGACGATGTGCCCGCGATGGAACAAGGCATTCAAATCGGCGATCTGGCGCCGGGGCGCGCGGTGGTGTGGAGCCGAACAAACCGTCCGGCGCGGATGATGGTCGAATATGCGTTCAATGACCAATTCAGCGATGCGCGCACGATCAGAGGGCCTTATGCCTTTGCCGGGACCGATTTTACCGCCCGGCAGGATTTGGTCGGTCTTCCCGAGGGCGAAGACGTTTTCTTGAAAGTCTGGTTTGAAGATTTGACCAATGCGCGTCACCCCAGCGAGCCGGTGACCGGGCATTTTCATACAATCGGCAAGCAGGACAATATCCATTTCATTTGGGGCGGCGATACGGCGGGGCAGGGCTGGGGCATTAATGAAGCCTTTGGCGGCATGAAGATTTATGAAGCGATGCGCCAGGTCGAGCCGCAGTTTTTCATTCAAAGCGGCGATAACGTGTATTCGGACGGCCCGATACCGGAAAGCAAAGACGCTGAAAACGGTCAGGTATGGACCAACCTCGTGACTCCGGAAGTCAGCAAAGTCGCCGAAACGCTGGATGAGTTTCGCGGCCGTTACAAATATAACCTGCTCGATGAAAACCTGCGCCGGTTCAATGCCGAGGTGCCGCAGATCTGGCAGTGGGACGATCACGAGATAGTGAACAACTGGTCAGACTCGAAGGATTTGAGCAGTGATGCGCGTTATACGGTCAAGGATGTGCCGCTGTTAGTCGCACGCGCGACTCAAGCGTTTCACGAATATGCGCCACTGCGCCCGCATGATGCGGAGGAGTCAGAGCGTGTGTACCGGAAGCTTTCCTACGGCAAGCTGCTCGATGTGTTCGTGCTCGACATGCGCAGCTACCGTGGGCCCAATACCGGCAATCTGCAAACCCGGGAGAGCGCCGAAACCGCCTTTCTGGGTGAAACCCAGCTCGCTTGGCTCGAAAAGGAATTGAAAAATTCGCGGGCGGTATGGAAAGTGATTTCGGCCGATATGCCGATTGGCCTGAACATCGGCGACGGCGTCGATGCGCAAGGCAATCCGCGCTGGGAAGCGGTCGCGAACGGCAATGATGGCCCGGCCGCCGGCCGCGAGCTCGAAATTGCGCGTTTGTTGAGTTTCATCAAACATAAGGGCATCCGCAACATCATCTGGCTGACGGCCGATGTGCACTATGCGGCGGCGCATTATTACGATCCTGACAAGGCGTCGACCAAAGACTTTGCGCCATTCTGGGAGTTTGTTGCAGGCCCTTTGAATGCCGGCTCCTTCGGCCCGAATACGACCGACAATACCTTCGGTCCGCAGGTCGTCTTTGCCAAGGCGCCGCCTGCCGGCCAAGCCAACCTTTCGCCTTATGCCGGCTTGCAGTTCTTTGGCGAGGTGAATATCGACAAAAAGAGCAAGGCGTTGACCGTTGATCTGAAAGACCTGGACGGCGACGTCGTCTTCAGCAAAACCCTGCTCAGAAGCCGCTAATTGATTGCAGGCGGCCGGGCAAGCTCGGGCACTTTCAGGCCAACGCTGGCTCTATCGTTTGTACCCTTCATCAGATTTTTAAAGGACACGATTTATGTTAAACGAACTCAGCAAACATGCCTGGCTGGCGGTCGTGGCAGTGGCCGTACTGGGTTGCCAGAACAGAGCCCAAGCCAAGCCGGTTGAAAGCTTGGCGCCGGTCGTCAGGCCCCTCGTGATCAGCCATCGCGGCGCGTCGGGCTATCGTCCCGAACATACGCTGGAAGGCTATGCCTTGGCCATCGACCAGGGCGCCGATTTTATCGAACCGGATTTGGTGTTGACCAAGGACGGCAAGATGATTGCCCGGCATGAACCGATGATCGGGGCTACCACGGATGTCGCGAACCACCCGGAATTTGCCGGCCGCAAGACTCGGCGGATGGTCGACGGCGTCGAGTACAACGACTGGTTCACGACCGATTTTACGCTGGCGGAAATCAAGACCCTCCGCGCGGTGCAGGCGCGGGCGAACCGCGATCAGCAATACAATGGCTTATACGAGATCCCCACGCTGGATCAAGTGATTGCGCTGGCCAAGCAAAAGAGCGCGGAAACCGGGCGTACGATCGGCATCTATCCCGAGATCAAGCATTCGACCTATCATGCGACGGTGGCCGATCGAAAGAAACACAAACTGTTCGGCAAGCATTCCTTCGAGATAAAGTTACTGAAAAAACTGCATAAGGCCTACGGAAACAGCGCTTGCGCGCCGGTATTCATCCAGTCTTTCGAAGTCTCTAACCTGCAATATCTGAGCCGTAAAACCCGAATCAATCTGGTGCAGTTGATCGATGCCGATGACGTGAACGCCGATG
>Ga0208625_100321_pt1 | contig 12821 bp, 10 predicted proteins | sample LakWasMeta8_HOW4_2_FD_183858 | JGI IMG/M metagenome (GOLD analysis project Ga0208625, IMG submission 183858) | Freshwater sediment methanotrophic microbial communities from Lake Washington under simulated oxygen tension - Sediment Metagenome... | ecosystem: Environmental > Aquatic > Freshwater >... | reverse complement strand
AATTATCGCCGGAGATATTCTGCCCGATCATGGTGATATTTGGCGGCAGCCCGAATTAAGACTGGCTTGGCTGGAACAAGCCCCGGACTTACCTGACGATGCCACCATTTACGATGCCGTCGCTGGCGGCTTAGGCGATTTGGGCAGCTGGATTACTCGCTATCATGCGCTATCCATGACCATGTCTTACGATGATGACAAAGCCTTGCAAGAGCTTGGCGACCTGCAACACAAATTGGAAACCCACAACGGCTGGCATTTTCAACAACGGGTTGAAACCACCTTAACCAAGCTGGATTTGCCCGGCGAACTTAAAATCAGCGGCTTGTCCGGCGGTTGGAAGCGCCGTGTAGCGCTGGCCCGAGCCTTGGTAATTGAGCCCGAAGTATTACTGCTCGATGAGCCAACCAACCATTTGGACTTTGAAAGCATCGCCTGGTTGGAAGAGCAAATGCTTAATTTTCAGGGCGCGGTGTTGTTTGTAACGCATGACCGGGCCTTTTTGCAAAAACTGGCGACCCGCATTATCGATCTCGATCGTGGCAACTTAGTCTCCTGGCAAGGCACCTATGACGATTATTTGCGCCGCAAAGCCGCCGCACTTGAAGACGAAGCCAACCAAAATGCCGAATTTGATAAAAAACTGGCTGAAGAAGAAGTTTGGATTCGTCAAGGCGTTAAAGCCCGCCGTACCCGTAACGAAGGTCGCGTTAGAGCTTTGGAAAAACTGCGCGACGAACGCGCCCAGCGTCGTAATCAGCAAGGCACCAGCAAACTGACGTTGGGCCGCGGCGATGCTTCCGGCAAAAAAGTTATTGAAGTCACCGACATCAGCTTTGCTTATCAAGACCGACAAATTATCAAGAAATTTTCTACGCTCATTCAACGCGGCGACAAAATCGGTTTGATTGGACCCAACGGCGCGGGCAAATCGACATTATTAAAACTGCTGCTCAAACAGCTGGAACCCGATACCGGCAGCGTCGATCAAGGCACCAAGCTGGAAATTGCCTACTTTGATCAACTGCGCGATCAACTCGATCCGGAAATATCGGTGGCCGATACCGTGGCCGATGGTAACGACTTTGTCGACATCGCCGGTAACAGGCGTCATGTCATGTCTTATTTGGGTGACTTCTTATTTGCCCCGGCCAGAGCGCGTTCACCGGTAAAGAGTTTATCGGGCGGCGAAAAAAACCGCTTATTGCTGGCGCGTTTATTCACCAAGCCTGCCAACTTGATCGTGATGGATGAACCGACCAACGACCTCGATTTGGAAACCCTGGAATTGCTGGAAGAAAAATTGGTCAACTACGATGGCACCTTGTTATTAGTCAGCCATGACCGCGCCTTTTTGGATAACGTTGTCACCAGCGTATTTGTGCTTGAAGGCAATGGCGAAGTACAAGAGTTTATCGGCGGTTATACCGATTGGATGGCCTACAGTGAAGCCGTCAAAAAAACTGAAGCCGCGAAAAAGCCAGTCGCGGAAAAATCGACTAAACCGACCACGTTTGTCGCTCCTGCCACGCCTAAGAAAAAACTCAGCTTTAAAGAACAACAAGAGTTGGAGAAATTGCCTGCATTGATTGATCAACTGGAAACCCGGCAAACCGAGTTAACCCAGCAAATCAGTAATGCTAATTTCTACAAACAGGATCAAGCGCTAATAGCAAAAACCTTGGACGAATTAAAGCAAACGGAAGAAAAATTGGAGCAAACCTTTAAGCGCTGGGACGAGCTGGAAGGGCAGACTGGGTAAAAATTAAATAATCGTACTGTTGGTGTAAATCCGCACCTACAAACCAATCCGATTGCTCTTGCCGGAGTTGTTGAATAGGGGAAATGCACATGGGCCAAGAAATCAGCACCATTGAATTCTCAGCTGAAGACTATGCAGTTTTCAAGGCTCACTTGCGGCAGGAAACAGCATTGCTCGGCAAGATGCTTAATTCCGGTAATTTCGATGATCAAGCCCATGTCACCGGGTTTGAACTCGAAGCTTGGCTACTGGATTACAATCATTTTCCGGCACCTATCAACACGACTTTCCTTGAGCGTATTAACAACCCGCTGGTGGTGCCGGAATTGTCGCGCTTTAACATCGAACTCAACGGTACCCCGCAGACGTTACAAGGCTTCGCTTTAAGTCGTATGGAAGCAGAACTGAGCAATACCTGGCGGCGTTGCCTGCACGTAGCGCATGAGCTGGAAGCCACGCTGATCATGATCGGTACGCTGCCTACCTTACGCAATGCCGATTTATGTCTGGCCAATATTTCACCGTTCAAGCGCTATGTCGCATTGAATGAACAAGTCCTCAAGGCCCGCGGCGGCCACCCAATCCGATTGGATATTCAGGGCCGCGAGCGATTAATTGTCAGCCACCATGATGTTATGTTGGAAGCGGCAACCACCTCGTTCCAAGTCCATCTGCAAGCGCCGGCCAAACAATTTCAGCGCTATTTCAATGCCTCATTACTGCTGTCCGCACCGCTGGTTGCGATTGCTGCCAATTCGCCGTTTTTGTTCGAAAAATCATTGTGGGATGAAACGCGCATTCCGGTATTCGAACAAGTCGCGAACACTGGCGATGACGCCCAGTCAGGTGCGCAACGAGTGAGCTTTGGTTCGGGATATATCTCAACCAGCCCCGAAGAATGCTTTCAAGAAAACCTGGCGAGCTATCCCGTATTGTTACCGATTAACTTCCACAGTGAAGCCAGCGAACTACAACATCTGCGCTTCCACAACGGGACTATCTGGCGTTGGAATCGCCCGTTGATTGGCTTTGATGCCAGCGGCACAGCGCATTTGCGCGTCGAGCACCGCGTCATGCCAGCAGGCCCCAGTATTATCGATATGATCGCTAATGCGGCTTTGTATCTGGGGACGACCTGTTTTCTGGCAAACATGACAGCGCCGCCGGAAGCAGATTTATCTTTCGAAATTGCGCGGGATAATTTTTATTTGGCTGCGCGGCATGGGCTGGATGCTCAGCTACAGTGGCTGGACGGTAAACAATATAACGTCCGCGATTTACTGCTGGATGAACTCCTACCCATGGCTGAGGAAGGCTTGAAAATGTTAGGAATTGCACAGGAAGACAGTCATCGCTATCTTGGCATTCTACGTTCACGAGCACACACCGGCCAAAACGGCGCTGTCTGGCAACGAGCTTATGTTGATGCCCATGACCGTGATTTTTTTCGTCTCACTGCCGCCTATCTGGAGCATCAATATAGCGGCATGCCAGTGCATGAATGGGCTATTTAATTATTTGGAAACACCATGCTGAAAATAATCGACCATTACCCTGACGGCTTTTTAGATATTGACGCCCGGCATCTGCACAGTATCTTGCCGCAACCCACACTGATGAACTTAGCCGGACGTCAGCAGCCCGCGCTATTCGTTGCGATCTTGTTGCACGGCAATGAAGACACCGGTCTGAAAGCCATTCAGCAAGTATTAAAAAAATATGCCGAACGCGAACTGCCGCGCGCCTTATCTATTTTCGTCGGCAACGTTACGGCGGCTCGCGAAGGCTTGCGCAGGTTGGACGGCCAACCGGATTTCAACCGTATCTGGCCCGGTACCGAACACGATGCCCCGGAACAACAAGCGATGGCCGATGCAGTAATCAACGAAATGCAGCAGCGCGGCGTATTTGCCAGCATCGACATACACAACAACACCGGCCTTAATCCGAATTACGCTTGCGTCAACACGCTCGACCAGCGCTTTTTGCACCTGGCGACCTTGTTTTCACGCATCGCGGTGTACTTCATTCGGCCCAAAGGCACGCAGTCCGCCGCATTTGCCAAACAGTGCCCCGCCATCGCAATTGAATGCAGTAAGCCCGGCAACCCTGAAGGCGTGGCGCGCGCAGCTGAGCTGGTCAATGCCTGCCTGCATCTTACCGACTTCCCTGCGCACCCAGTCGCCGCTCACGATCTTGAATTGTTCCATACTGTAGGACTGGTCAAAATCCCCGAACACATCAGCTTTCAATTTGGCGCCGGCGATGTCGACCTCAATCTGGAATCAGCCATTGACCATCTTAATTTCACAGAAATACCCGCCGGCACTTGCTTAGGCACAACTCGGCAAACCGGCGTGCCGCTACAAGTACTCGATGAAGCAGGCAATTGTGTAGCGGAACGATTTTTTGAAGTCCGCAACGGCCAGCTGCTGACCCGCTGCAACGTAGTCCCGGCAATGCTGACCCTGGACGAACGCATAATCCGGCAAGATTGTTTGTGTTACCTGATGGAACGCCTACCGATTCCTGCTTGAGTAACGGCGGCGGTTTGCAACCAAAGCCGAAATCGATTATTCTACGCGGCCTCTCAAGCTCTTGAGAGGCATGTGGAGAGGTGGCCGAGCGGCTGAAGGCGCACGCCTGGAAAGTGTGTATACGGCAACGTATCAAGGGTTCGAATCCCTTTCTCTCCGCCAAACAAACAATTTAAAAAAAGCCGGAAAACCAGTAAAATCAGGGTTTCCGGCTTTTTTTATGCCGGTTATTTAGCTATGAATCAGCAACAAATCAAACAACTTGAGACCGAACTTTGGGCCAGCGCCGATAATCTGCGGGCCAATTCCAAACTGACTGCGGCGGAATATAAAGATCCCGTGTTGGGCCTGATCTTGCTGCGTTATGCGCAGAACCGATACGAGCAAGCCAAGCTTGCGATTGAAGGCGCCATGCCCGAAACCCCGCGCGGCAAGCAAAAGCCGACTAAAGAACATTTTTTAGCGGCCGGGGCCATGCTGGTTCCTGAGCTGTCGCAATACGACTATCTGGCCAATCTGCCCGAAGGCGTGGGCATTTGCGAAGCCTTGAATACGGCCATGCGCTTGATTGAAGAGGAATACACCGATCTGGCCGGTATCCTGCCGAAAAATTATCAGGAAATGGACCCTGATTTGCTGCGCGAATTGATTCGGGTATTCAATAAAGATGCCGTCAAAAACCTGACCGGCGACGTCTTTGGCCGTATTTACGAATACTTTTTGATGAAGTTTTCCATGAGCGGCGCGGGCGCACAAGAAGGTGGTGAATTCTTCACCCCGCCATCCTTGGTGCAACTGATCGTTAATTTGATTCAACCGGACCACGGCATTATTCACGATCCGGCTTGCAGTTCCGGCGGCATGTTTGTGCAAACCGGCCACTTTGCTGGCGAAGATGAACTTGGCCATCCACGGCATCGAAGGCAAAGTCATCGAAAGCAACAGCTTTTACACCGACCCGCACGACTTGGTTGGCAAGTGCGACTTTGTGATGGCCAATCCGCCCTTTAACGTCAACAAAGTCGATAAAGACAAAGATTACGTTAAAACCGACCTGCGGCTGTTTAAAGACGTCGGCATCCCCAAAGCCGACAACGGCAACTATTTGTGGATACAGTATTTTTACCATTACCTTAACGCCACCGGCCGCGCGGGTTTTGTTATGGCCAGCTCCGCCACCGATGCGGGCAACACCGAAAAAGTCATTCGCCAAAAACTGATAGCCACCGGCGCGGTGGATTGTATTGTTTCGGTGGGCAATAATTTTTTCTACACCCGCTCGCTGCCTTGCCATATCTGGTTTCTGGATCGCGGCAAACGCGAACAAAACCGCGACAAAATCCTGATGATCGATGCGCGCAACACCTTCCGTAAAGTCACCACCACCTCAACGACTACTCGCCCGGCCAGTCGCTGACCTTCAGCGCCATTATGGCTGCCTATCGCGGCGACTTGCAGGCCATCAATAAAACCACCGAGCAACTGCAAGCCCAAAACATCGAACAAGCCACCAATCTGGTAGCAGCGGTCAATGTACTACGACAACATTGTGCTGCAATTATCGCCAATAACAGTGCATTGGACTTTAGAGAAGCACAGGCCGAATTGGCGCAGACACTCAGCATCGCTACTGATGTCAAGTACGACACCTGCCATGATTTGGTAAAGACTTTTGAAAACCCGGTCGCTACTTTGTCGGGCTTGCTGGAAGCCTACAAAAACCAGCTGGACTCGGCCAAAAAAGCCCTGGATAAAAAAGACAGTGCCGGTAAAAAGCAACTGGACCAACAAGGCAAGCTGCTGCGCGAATTAACCGCCGCCATCACCGCTTATCAAAACCAATACGGCAAAAGCCAAGTCGGCGAGCCGCTACACGATTACAATCAAGCCCTGAAAGACTGGCATCATTTGCTGGAAAACTTCCCCGACGGCCACTATGCCGACGTCGAAGGCTTATGCAAAATCGTTGATTTGGCCGAAGTTGCAGAAAATGACTACAGCCTGACGCCGGGGCGTTATGTGGGCTACAGCATTCAGGTGGATGAGAATTTTGATTATCAGAAGCGGTTGGGTGAGATTCGGGCGGAACTAACTAGCCTAAATCGAAATGCAAATAAGCTGATGGAATTAATTCAAGGCGTTAATTAATGATTCCAATTTGGCCCAAAGTGCCGCTTAAAACAATATATAAAGGCTTTTACGACGGACCTCATGCCACACCAGCTGAGTCTGATGAAGGAGCTATTTTCCTAGGTATAAAAAATGTTACAGAGTCGGGGCGATTGGACCTCAGCGAAATTCGTTATATTGCCGAGGCAGACTTAGGGAAATGGACGAAACGGGTAATTCCCCAAAAAGACGATATTGTTTTTTCTTATGAAGCCACATTACATCGATATGCGCGAATTCCAGAAGAATTTAGGGGATGCTTAGGTAGAAGAATGGCTTTAATCCGTGTTAATCCGGAAATTGCAAATATTGACTTTGTTTTTTGTTACTTTCTGGGGCCTTTTTGGCGCTGTGAAGTAGAAAAAACATTCTTAGTGGCGCTACTGTTGATCGCATACCACTCACAAAAGTACCTGATTTTAGTATCTATTTACCTCCTTTAGACATCCAAAATAAAATCGCCGCCATCCTATCCACCTACGACGACCTGATTGAAAACAACTTAAAACGCATCAAGCTGCTGGAAGAAATGGCGAAAATTACCTACGAAGAATGGTTTGTGCGCCTGAAATTCCCCGGCCATGAAACCACGCCGATAGATTCGGAAACGGGGTTACCGGTGGGGTGGAAAATAAAAAAACTGGGTGAAATTCTTACTTTAAATTACGGAAAATCCTTAACAGCTGATGTTAGATCAAATGGTTCTGTGCCGGTTTACGGGTCTGCGGGAATCGTCGGTGTTCATAATGAAAGTATTGTTAAGGGGCCGGGTGTCATAGTGGGTCGCAAAGGAAATGTGGGATCAATTTTCTGGAGCTATGACGACTTTTATCCTATAGATACTGTTTTCTTTGTATCTTCCGAATTACCACTTTTGTATATTCTATTTTTACTGAGTTATATTGAATTTGTTAATAATGATGCTGCTGTTCCTGGTTTAAACAGAAATTCTGCTTATCTTATTAAATGCGCTATTCCAACCCTAAGTTTGATCGAGCGATTTGAGACCTTTGTTACACCGCTTTTTCAAACGATTAGAAATTTGAATAGCCAAAACCAACTCCTCAAAGAAGCCCGCGACATTCTGTTGCCCCGCCTGATGACCGGCATGATTGATGTCGATACTGTAGGTGCGGATTTATCCGCATGATGCGAAATGGTGTCTCGTGCGAATGAATTCGCACCTACAGGGGATTTTGTTGCAGCGATGAATGACGGGTATGATTGATGTGAATGCCTTATCCGCATGATGTGAAACGAATTGGCCCGTGCGGATTAATCCGCACCTACAAGGGGGTGTTGTTTGCCTTATGATGATTTACGAAAAGGTCGTTATTCAGAATTAAATCGGATTTATTTTGTGACGACGGTTATTCATAACCGTGAGGAAGCGCTGTTTAAAGATTGGTTTTGTGCAAGAGCAGTGGTTAAGGAAATGCGCTATTTACATGATTCTGAAAGGGTTAATTCAATCGCCTGGGTGGTTATGCCGGATCATTTACATTGGTTGTTGCAATTAAAAACAGAAGAATCGTTGCCTAATGTTATGCGAAGTTTAAAAGCCCGGTCTGCTCTTCTGATTAATCAGCATCGCAATAAAACCGGGGCGGTTTGGCAAAAAAACTATTTCGATCATGCGGTAAGGCAGGAAGAAGATATTAAGGGGATCAGCCGTTATATTGTTGCAAATCCATTACGCGCCGGGTTGGTAAGCTATATTGGCGATTACCCGTTTTGGGATGCGATGTGGCTGTAGGTGCGGATTTACTTGTGCTCCAGAGGCTGTCTGTTCACATGATTTTGCGCAATCGTGCGGATGATCCGCACCCACAACTTTTTAATGCCATAAGCTACGAATATTCGGAAGACGGTCTGGTTGAGGCCGCAACACAGGGAAGTGCTGGAGGATTTAGGCTGGACGGTGCTGACGGCCTGGCAAAAAGAATCACTGGCAACTCAAGCCGACCGTTGCGATGGTTTGTTGGGGCGGCTGAATAAGTCCGAGGTGATTCTGGAGCGCTATTTGTTACAGGCCTTGCGAGCATTGAATCAGGATTTGCCGGAAACGGCTTATCAACAGGCGGCGAGTCTACTGAAGGAATCGGCGGCAGACAAGCATTTGGCGGCAATTAACAAGGATAAGCACGAGTTGCTGGTAAAGGGTGTGCCGGTCAGTTATCAGGATGATAAAGGTGTGTTGCAGAAGAAACGCCTGAGGGTGTTTGATTTCGACAAGCCAACAAACAATCACTTTTTAGCCGTTAGACAATTTGAAGTCGTGGGCAAGTTGTATAACCGTCGCCCGGATGTGATCGGCTTTGTAAACGGCATTCCACTGGTGTTTTTCGAGCTGAAGGCTCACCACACCGATTTGCGTCATGCGTTTGATAACAATCTGAGCGATTACAAAGATACCATTCCGGAAGTTCTCAATTGCAATGCGTTTGTGGTGTTGAGTAACGGCACCGATAGCCGGGTCGGGACGCTGACCAGTCCGTATAAGTTTTTTATGGAGTGGAAACGTATTGAGGAAGACGATGAGGGCGTGGTGAGTCTGGATACTTTGTTGCGCGGTACTTGTGCGCCGCATCGCTTGCTGGATTTATTCGAGAATTTTTTGCTGTTTGATGGCGAGGGCACGAAAGTCGCCAAAATAATGGCAAAGAACCATCAGTTTATCGGCGTTAATAAAGTAGTTGATCAGTCAGCCAATATTGATGTGCTTAAAGGCAAACTTGGAGTGTTTTGGCATACGCAGGGTTCCGGTAAGTCGTATTCGATGGTTTTTCTGTGTCAGAAGATTCTGCGCAAATTCGGCGGCAGCTATACCTTTTTGCTGGTGGTGGATAGAACCGAGCTGGAAGGCCAACTTTACGACACCTTCAGCGGCGTGGCTGCGGTCACTGAAGATAATGTACGGGCCAGGAGTCGCGAGCATTTGCGCGAATTGCTGGCGGAAAATCATCGCTATGTATTTACGCTGATTCATAAGTTTTCAATCGATTGCGGTAATTTGAATCGTGGGGAAAAGCTGGGCATTGAAAACCCAGAGCTGGACGAGCGGATGGCCGACATTATCAATGATGCAGAACTGGATGATGATCAGCGCCGAAAACTGGAAAAGGAATTTAAGCGCGATTATCCGATTTTAACTTCGGAAAGTAGATTGGCTGCGATTGCTAAGGATTTGGTCTGGCATTTTAATGACCGCGGTTATCAGGGCAAGGCTATGTTTGTGGCGTTGGATAAACCGACGGCAGTACGAATGTATGATTTGGTCAAGAAATATTGGCCGGAGTATGTTGCCGATTTGAAGTTTCGTATTGCCAAGGCGGAGGATCAGCAGGAAGAGCTAAAACTGAAGCAGCATCTGAAACGGGTTGAAGAAACCGAAGTTTGCGTGGTGATGAGCAGCGAGCAAAACGAGGTGCAGAAATTTGCCAAGTTGGCTTTGGATATTGAGTTGCACCGAAAAAAAATGGTGGCTAGGGATTTGGAAACGGAATTTAAGGATGAAAATAATCCGTTTCGGTTAGTTATTGTCTGCGCGATGTGGATTACCGGCTTTGATGTGCCTTGCGTATCTACGGTGTATTTAGACAAGCCCATCAAAGGCCATACTTTGATGCAAACCATAGCTCGCGCTAACCGGGTTTATGACGATGAAAAGGAAAACGGTTTGGTTGTCGATTATGGCAACGTCTATAAACAACTTGAAAAAGCGTATTCCGTTTATGGCGAAGCAGGCGATAAAGGCAAGACCAATATCGATGATGAGGACGAAGCTTCCGGTCAATCTGTTGAGAAACTGATTGAAATGGTCAGCGAGTTATCAGACACCATTTTGGTGGTTCGTCAATTCTTGCAGGACTTGCAGTTTGATTTGGATAAGTTAATTCACGCCGGCAGCGCGATAGAAAAATTGAGTCAATTAAAGCTGGCCACTAATGCGGTTTGTCTAAATGAAACCACTCGCACCCAATATGAAGTTGCGGCGCGTGATGTATTTCGTAAGTACAAGGCTGTCTATCCAGAACCTGAAATTAAACCGTTTTTGAAAGACTTCAATGCGATTGAGGCGATTTATGATCAGCTTAATCAAAAAACTATGCAGGCTGATATTTCCGATGTCATCCGCAGGTTACAGCAGGAGGTAAATATCAGCGTTACCACTCGTGACAATGAAGTGCGCGATGTGGATTATGTTGACCTAAGTACGTTAGATTTCGATAAATTGCGGGCCGCATTTGCAAAGTCTAATCAAAAGAATGCAGTCGTATTTGATCTTCAAGAAGCCATTCAGAAAAAGTTGGAGCAAATGGTTCAGCAAAACCCGATTCGCTTGGAGTTTTACGAGAAATATAAAGTAATCATCGAAGAGTACAACCAAGGCAAAGATATTCAGGCTGTGCGGAAAGCCTTTGATGACTTGAATGATTTTATGCAAAACGACTTGGCGCCCGAAATGGAAAGGGCTATGCGCGAGGGACTGGATGAAGAAACTTTGGCGATATTCGATTTGCTGAAAAAACCGGAGTTAACCAAAGCAGAGCAAGCAACCGTTAAAGAAGTTGCTAAACAGACCTTGGATACTCTGAAAGCGGAAAAGCTGCAAATCGAACGCTGGCGTGAAAGCACCCAAGTTACCGCGCAAGTGAAAACCCTAATTGATCACAGCTTGCAGTGGTTACCGCAAGAAACTTATCTGGATGAAGAGTTGGATATTAAAAGTTTGTTGGTTTACCAGCATATTTATGCCAATTACCAGGGCGCAGGGTCTAGCCGGTATGGATGCTTTTAGAATTGGCAAAGAGCTTCCCAATTGAATCTGTCATTTTGGCGACCAGTGTTTTCGTTTTGTTTGCCTGGGCGAGTCAACCTTGGACTCGTTATGATTTCGGTCCGCAGGTGGTCTGTGATCAGGGAATGTACTCGAGGGTTTGGGCGAATAATGCGGTTTACTGTGATCGTGGTCGTGGGATGGGAATGGCCTATTTGACCAATGTCGCTGATTAAACGCTGGCGCGACTTCTATTGGAACGGCATTTTGACGTTGTTGTGCGGCAAGCGCTTGTTGCTCTTCGGCAATGGCTGTTCGACGTTGTAACTCTAAGCTTTCTTGGCGATCCGATTCGATTTTTCTTTGTTTTTCTAATTCATTGCGTGCAGCTTCCTTGATGGCTTGCTCTTCCTTCCACGCCTGTAATTGTACTTTGGCTTCTTCAGCGCGTTGCGGATCGATTAGTTTTATTTCGACAATATTCTGGATGGCGCCGATCTTGGGGCAGGGGCTGGCTTGATAGATAATTTTGCCTGACGCCAGTTCGCATTTGAATACTTCTGCATTAGCCGAGTCAGGCAATACCATCAGCAGTATAAGAATGTGTCTGGTAATTCCCATATTTGAATCTCAAGGTATTGATACGTTAGTTTAAGCCGAATTTAACGGCTATCAATACTAGCGTTGCACTTTCAAGCTTAAGCGTTGGCGGAGTAACTATTCATCGAATCCAATGTAGGGGCGAATTCATTCGCCTAGTCGGACAATATCGCTCATGAGGCGAATAAATTCGCCCCTACATCAGAATGTTACTTATTTAAATTCTTCAAAGCCAAACAAAGCTGAATAGATGCTTGGTGAATAGTGTGAACGGATAATTTTTAGAGGTTTTCAATGCTAAGGCGAGCCAATACTTCTTGCCAGAGTTGCTGATAGGCGGTGAGTGAGGCGCTTTTTTTGGTAAAGCCGCCCAAAGGCATGCGTTCCAGGCCCATACGCTCAATGTCGCTGGCGTAGGGAATGGCGGTGTTTAATATGGTTGGGTATTTTTCGACCAAGCTGAGCATGATGTCGCGGTGCATTTTTTTGCGTCGATCGACCATGGAAAAAAACGGCAGTACGGTTAGATCATGCAGTTCGTGTTCGTGGATAAAGACACTGAGTTGATCCAAGGTTCGCAATGATAACGTGGTCGGGATGATGGGCGATAACAGCATGTCGGCCGCTTCAAACACCGCTTCGGAAAGCAGCGAGATATTCGGCGGGCAATCTAAAAAAACAAAATCGTAGTCGTCCGCCAGTGGCTTGATGAGTTTTTTTAATTGCCGGGTGGGTTTTTTGCTGGCATCCAGCACTAAATCGAGGTTTCTAAATGAGAAATCGGCGGGTAATAAATCCAGATTGGCAAAGTCGGTGCCTTTAATCAGGTCGTCGAGCTCGCGTTTACCGGCGATTAAATCTTTGCTGCCGCCTTTGATTTTGGGCTTGATGCGAAAGTAATAACTGCTCGCTCCTTGTGGGTCCAAATCCCAGACTAATGTTTTATAGCCTTCATTGGCGGCGATGTGTGCCA
>Ga0208625_100320_pt1 | contig 12848 bp, 17 predicted proteins | sample LakWasMeta8_HOW4_2_FD_183858 | JGI IMG/M metagenome (GOLD analysis project Ga0208625, IMG submission 183858) | Freshwater sediment methanotrophic microbial communities from Lake Washington under simulated oxygen tension - Sediment Metagenome... | ecosystem: Environmental > Aquatic > Freshwater >... | reverse complement strand
CGGTGCCCGCATTGCACTGATGGAACTGGTGGTTGAGGAATTTAACGCCAATTTTGCCAGTGCCGCTTTCGATATGCAGATGTTCATGGCAACTCAAGGCAGGGAACGAACGCTTTCTGAATGGCAAACTCTATTCGATCAATCAGAATGGGTGCTTGAGGAGATAATAGGTATTCAATCGCTGGGCAAAATACTGGTATTAAGAACTAAGAATTAACATCAGTCTTTGCAAGTCATTCGCTTGATAAAATCCGGCAGACTTTGGCCTTCGCCATCTGCAAAGGTGGTGTTTTCCGGCTGAATACTTAAAATCCGGTCCAGCCGGAAATGACGAAAATCGTCACGCAGTTCGCACCAGCCGACCAGAGTCCAGACATTACCCCAAAAATACAAACCCAGCGGCCGGATACGGCGCAGGCTTTGTTCGCCGTCGGCACGGCAATAATTCATCTGTAGCAGTCTTTTGCCATCAATGGCTTTACGGCAAATATCCAAATTAACATCGAGATCCTGACGCTGAGAGAAGCGCAAGGAAAACAGCTTGCTGTCTTCGATCTTGTTTCTGAGCTCGGTAGGGATGACCGCGGTAATTTTATCCAGCGCCGATTGCGCCGAGTAACCCAGCTCAGTGCCTGCCCACGTTTTGGCCATCCGCGCACCGATGACCAAGGCCTCGATTTCATCCGAAGTAAACATGATCGGGGGAATGTCGATGGTGTGCCGCAGCCGATAACCGACACCGGCTTCACCCTCCACAGGAACGCCGGACAGACTGAGATCCTGAATATCCCGATAAATAGTGCGCTCGGACACTTCCAGACGCTCGGCAAGCGCCTTGGCGGTCACCAACCGCTTGTTGCGCAGGATTTGTACAATTTGGAATAAACGGTCGGCGCGTCGCATCGTGCTGGGCAGGCGACCGATGTTTCGGCCGCCTGCTGATCAAGGTTGATTAGGCCGCTGAATACAAACCAACGCGGTTGCCTTCGCTATCTAAAAACAGCGCGAAATATCCACAGTCGCCGTCATGAATTGGCGTTTTTGGCAGAACAACGCTACCGCCATGTTGAACGGCCTTTTCTAACGGTACGTTTAAGTCATCGCCGCCGTTGAAGTAAACCACCGTACCGGTTTGGCTGGGCTGGTAATGTTCTCCCAGTACCAACATGCCGCTGACCGCACCTTCCTCGGCGTTGAAAATCGCCAGTTGATAACCGCCCATTTCCTCGTCTTTAAAGGTGACTTGAAGAACATTTTGGTAAAAGCCTTTAGCGCGTTGCAGGTCTGTGACCGGAATGTCAAACCAATTTGCTACATTGTTCATTTTGTTATCTCCGTGTTTTAAGTGTTAACGAGCGGCTATGGTATGACAGCCCTCCTGACAGCGTGGTGTCAGGAGGGTTTATACGTTTAACGATTTTTATGCAATTTCGGATCAAGTCTAGCGGCATACATTTACAAACAAACTCCAGCGTAAAAGAGAGCACGGTTGTTTCAGTCGATGCCGGCTTGCAACGTTGTTAGCATCTGGCGAAGCGCAACGGAAATTACTGGATGAGCCACAATCCCCTCTTCGTCAAGATTTGCACCCAGTATCGGCACGGTGATCGATGCCTCCTCGACAATGCGGGCCGACATCATCGTAATGATCTCTTTCAACGATGCCTGGGCATGAACGGCTCTTGGCGAGGCGTTTAACAACGCGACCGGTTTGTTAACAAAGACCTCGCTCCCCACCATCCAGTCGAGCGCATTCTTCATTGCACCGGTGATGCCGTGCGCATACTCCGGGCTGGCAATCAGCACCGCATCTGCCGCCAATAATTGCTCACGAAAACGCGCCACGACAGGCTGGTCGGTCATCTCGATATCGGGGTTGAACAACGGCAAATGTCCCAGGTCGGCAAACAGCTGCACTGACATGTCCGGCGGAGCTAATCGCGCGATCGCCCGCAGCAGCGCCGAATTGAGTGATGCCGCACGCAGGCTGCCTGATATAGCCAGTATTTTCATGGAATCCTCTGTAAACATAATCCGCAGGACATGTGTCTCGATTGGAATTTGGTATTAATTGGCAAATGGGCACGCCCGTGCAATTTTCGCGACTTGCAGGCATACGCGCACCTTCGCTCCTTATAATAACCCAAGCATTGCCGCTTTTATCGCCGCTGATGTTTTATTAGTCGCATTCAACTTAGTAATGACATTATTGATGTGAAAGTTAACGGTGCGCTCAGTAATATTTAGAATGCATGAAATCTCACTAGACGTTTTGCCGTCAGCCGTCCAGCGAAGCACCGCTATCTCACGGTTTGACAATTTAACATTAACTTCCGGCATTAATTTCGGCGTCAGGCATCGCGACATGGTTAAGTGCGCAACCTGAGTCAGCCAAGCCATTTTGTACTTTTTGGCATCAAGTTCTGATGCAGTGATCAGCTCATTTGAGCGCGCTAGCGTTAACATGCCTACAGCCCCATTAAAATCACGGCTGGCTTGCGCCCAGCCATAGCGTAAGCCAAATGCGCGTGCCTCTTCCCATAGCTCACTTACCGGACTGAATAACTCATCTGTCCATAAAATGGGCAGCAACGAATGCATTGCATGCTGTACTGTCGGATCAATTGCAAGATAATTTTTGGCTTGATACTGCGCTTGCCAAGCGGTTGGATAAGTATTGAACATCACTGTCTTTGGATCCGCCAGAGGCAGCGGTACGCGCAATCCATAGGCGCAATGATCAAAACCGAGCTCCTGACTGAATGCAAGAATGGTTTGAAAAAGCTGCTGTTCACATTGAATAGACTGCAATGCCTGAAGTTGGTTTTCTTGCCAAGCCTTCATAGATTCCTTTACTTTCCCGTTACTGGGTATGTTTTTCGTCCGGCTGATGTTACCCGAGAAGTAACCATGCTGGTTGACACGTAACAACTTGATTTTTGAGGCGGTTAAACCCGTCATACCCTGTCAACATTGACAGTTGCCCCTAATAACAGAATCCAGTCTAATGCCACTTATTTTTTATTATCGTCTACCCGGCGTAACCAAAACTGTGACGGTACATTTTTATCAGACGATTGATACCCTATATATCATTTTAAACCTAAACATATGCCCACCAATATTACTATACATAGAGCAACGGTAAACGATGCCCATGAAATCGCCGTTATGGTTGGAGAACTGCTGAATGAAATAATGACCACTATTGGTATGAACGTTTTTAATTTCAGTCTTGATGTAACAAAGGCCAGACTCCATGATTTCATCGGCCGAGAAAAATATTTCGTTTTCGTCGCTCAAAATGAACATGCCTGCCCAGTAGGTTTTATTACGCTTTTTGAAGGCCACGCGCTATATGCTGAAGGTGCTTTTGGCAATATTCCTGAGTTTTTTGTTCGTCCTGAATTTCGTTCTCAAAACGTGGGACAACGCCTTATGGATCAGGCAAAAACTTTCGGTAGTTCGCGTGGCTGGAAGCGCCTTGAAGTGACCACACCGCCACTTCCACACTTTGATAAAACATTGGCATTTTACGAGCGCGAGCAATTTGCAATTACTGGCGGTCGAAAGCTAAAAATTGTGTTGTGAGCAACCAATCCCCCGCGTTCAGGCGGGATTTACCACAAAAGCACCTTAGCCCTTTAGCGTAAAAGAAGGAGTTTTACTTGAGTCAAAAATTCGGTGAGATGCGACAGATTGCTTTCGTTGTTAGCGACATCGACAACACGATGAAATACTGGACGCAAACGCTTGGCATTGGTCCATTTTTCATCAAGCGAAATATTGAATTTTCTAGCTTTATTTATCGGGGTGTTAATACAAAATCGCCTGTTATAAGTATCGCTCTTGCTAATTCCGGGCAAATTCAAATTGAATTAATACAACAACACGACGATACCCCAAGCATTTACAAAGAATTTCTAGATTCCAATAGTGAAGGTTTCCAACACGTATCCTCGTGGATGACCCGAGACAATATGAAAAATCGCAGACAAGAACTCATTGCTCAGGGTGTAAATATTGCCCAAGAATGCACGCTACCTTCTAGCGGGGTTAATCTTTTGTACTGTGATACCGGCAACGGTACTGGCAGGTTCATTTATGAAATAGCAGATCTCTTGGAGCCCGCGCAATATGAACGCATTCAGAACATCGCAAAAGCTGCTCAAGACTGGAATGGCCAAGAACCCATCAGAGAAGTTAAGGCATAAACCAACTTCCACGTTCGTCGCTAGACTTATTTAAACGCCATTAGGAAGCTAATCTGTGGGAATTACACTTGATAAAATCGTACCTTGGGGACGCTCGTATGATGAATACGTCAGTATGTTTAGCCTTACCGAAGTCGACCTTGGGCTGCGCATTCTTGGTTGTGGCGACGGGCCAGCCGCGTTCAATTCTGTACTAACCAAGCATGGCGGAAATATTGTTTCGGTAGATCCTATCTATGCCTTTAACGCTGAACAGATCAGAGGCCGTATTTCCGAAACGTATGAAACGATAATGACACAGATGCACAAAAACCACAGCGGCTACGTTTGGGAAATTATTCCATCAGTAGAAAAACTCGGCTTTATTCGTATGTCTGCGATGGACTCTTTTCTCGCCGACTTTGGCGAGGGAAAACAAGCAGAGCGCTACATACCTGGGGAATTACCAGCATTACCTTTTGAAGCAGGAGAATTCGACATTGCCTTGTCGTCCCATTTCCTGTTTTTGTACAGCGACCACTTGTCAGCAGAATTCCATCTTCAGGCACTCCAAGAAATGTTGCGCGTATCTCACGAGGTGCGGGCTTTTCCGTTGCTTACGTTGGATGGCGTTAAGTCGCCTCACCTTTATGTTGTGAGCGAACATCTTGCGGATCAAGGTTTTTGTATAGAGATCAAACAAGTACCTTACGAATTTCAGCGTGGTGGCAATGAGATGCTGGTTATCAAGCCGATCTAAGTATTTAACACTTTTTTCAAGCAATCCCGGATGTTCTCCGGCTAGCTTTACATTAGGTATCACAGGAGAGACAGTGCGATTACATCACACGGCATTAGCGATATTAGTCGTCGCAATTTGGGGATTCAACTTTGTGGTAATCAAAGTCGGCCTTAAAGAAATCCCGCCTATTCTGCTTTGCGCGCTTAGATTTTTTCTCGCCGCGTTTCCGGCGATCTTTTTTATTAAGCGCCCCGCTGCCCCGTTACTCATGATTGTCGGCTTCGGGTTGGTGATGTTTTCGCTCCAGTTCGCCTTGCTGTTTTCCGGCATGTTCGCCGGTACCACAGCGGGGCTGGCGTCTTTGTTGCTTCAGGTACAGGTGTTTTTCACTGTTTTACTGGCTGTATTGTTTCTGGCCGAAAAACCATCCATTTGGCAAATCTTCGGGGCTTTCGTTGCATTCTCCGGGATCGGCTGGGTTGCGGCAAATCTGGGCGGTGAAATTTCGATTGTCGGCCTGATCCTGATCATCGCTGCCGCTGCCTCATGGGGGATTGGCAATCTTATTTCCAAGAAACTCGGCAAAGTCGATATGTTGGCGCTTATTGTGTGGGGCAGTTTCTTTGCTTGGCCGCCGCTATTGGTTTTGTCGTTTATCCTGGAACAAAACAGTTGGAGTCCTGAAACTATTACGCATATTTCGTGGCTTACTATTGGCGCAATCGGCTATATCGTGTACCCGTCAACCCTGCTCGCCTTTGCCGCATGGAGTTGGTTATTGAGCCACTACCCGGCTGCAACAGTCGCCCCGTTTACGTTACTGGTACCGGTATTCGGATTTACCGCTTCAACATTGCTCTTGGAGGAGCCGCTTTTTCAATGGAAGATAACCGCCGCCGTTTTGATTATTGCGGGTTTGTGCATCAATCTACTCGGTCCTCGCATTGCAGCTCGTATCCGTACAACTTAAATACAAAACATCATTCCACAGAACTTACACGAAAAACCGCGCAGCCCGCTTAACGGTATTAAGGATAAACAATGACTCAAATAAAAATCTAAATTGATTGACGAAGCAATGCATATAGACAGCCTTGATCATCTGGTATTAACAGTCACAAATATTGAAACCACATTAGGTTTCTACGCAAAAGCCTTGGGCATGGAAGTCGTTACCTTTGGCAACGGTCGTAAGGCTCTGTCATTCGGTTCGCAAAAAATCAACTTGCATGAGCACGGCAATGAGTTTGATCCCAAAGCAGGGCAGCCTGCTCCCGGCTCTGCCGATTTGTGCTTTATTACCTCGATGCCATTATCAGAAGTGATAAAGCACCTGTCTTCATGCGGGGTGACTGTGATCGAGGGACCTGTACAACGCACTGGAGCAACCGGACCTATTCTGTCGATTATATACGCGACCCAGACATGAATTTAATTGAGGTATCAAATCATAGTGCTGCGCCCTCACTTTCGGAGAATTCATGAGCATCATCACCGTTCGTCAGGCCCTTCTGTCTGATCTTGACGCGCTCGCGCCACTTTTTGACAGCTATCGCCAGTTTTACGGTCGACCAAGCGATTTGAATGCGGCAAAAGAGTTTTTGCTGGCACGTTTTAATCATGGCGAATCGGTTCTGTTCATTGCCCATGAAGACAATCAGCCTGTCGGCTTCGCTCAACTTTATCCAAGCTTTTCATCGGTATCCTTGGCCCGGATATTTGTGCTCAATGATCTTTTCGTTGATGAACATGCCCGCAGAAAAGGCGTAGCTTCAACATTGATGTCCGCCGCCGTTGATTATGCGAGTTCTTTGGGCGCCATTCGCGTTTCGTTGTCAACAGCAACCACCAACGAAGCCGCCCAGCGGCTTTATCAATCCGCCGGCTGGAAACGTGATGAACAATTCTTTGTTTATCACGTTGCTGTTCCGCCCATGTAAGCCCCGGGAAAATGAACAATATGATTAAACCAATAGCGTTGCTCGGTGAATACACACCGACATTCCCACCGCACGCAGCCACCAATGCGGCCATTGAGCATTCCCGGAACCTGTCAGGCGTGGACATAAACGCTGCATGGGTTTCAACTGAAGACATCGACCCAACGCTGTTTGAACAGTATTCGGGTCTGTGGGTTGCGCCCGGCAGTCCTTACAAAAACATGGAACTTACGCTGTGGGCGATTCGTTATGCCAGGGAAAACAACATTCCCTGCCTGGGCACCTGCGGCGGCTTTCAACATATGGTGATCGAGTATGCCCGGAATGTCCTCGGCTTTAACAATGCCCAACATGCCGAATACGATCCGTACGCCTCACGCCTGTTCATTTCGCAACTGGCTTGTTCGTTGGCAGGGCGCGAGATGCAGCTTAATTTTGTGCCGGAATCTCAAATAGCGGCAATCTACGGAGGCTTATCGGCGAATGAACACTACTACTGCAATTTCGGGGTCAACCCCGAGTGTATTGATGAGTTGAAGCGAGGGCCGTTGCATATTTCAGGCTCCGATGCCGAGGGTGAAATCCGAGTCATTGAATACCCCGATCATCCGTTTTTCATCGGCACACTGTTCGTGCCGCAAACACGCTCCACACCTGAACAGCCTCATCCGTTGGTGACGGCTTTCTTGGACGCTGTAAGTGCTCACGCCGGCTAATACTTATTTATGCAATCATTGAAATTCAGTCAGTTCGGCGCCGATAACGGACGCGTCGTTATTTACTTTCATGGTGTGCCTGGCGCCCCGGAAGAATGCGCAGTGTTTGATCATTACGGAAAAGAACACGGTTTGAGGTTTATCTGTTTCGACCGGTTTGCTATCGATGCGTCAATAGCTGGTGAAGCGTATTACCAGTTTTTAGCGGCGGCGATTTTAAAACAAGCCGCCGGAGAAAAAGTAGATGTCATCGGTTTTTCAATCGGTGCGTTCATTGCCCTGCAGACCTGTCGTTACTTGCCTGACAGGGTCCGCACTCTGCATTTAGTCTCGGCTGCCGCACCACTGGAAGCCGGCGACTTTCTTAACGCCATGGCAGGAAAACAGGTTTTCCAGTTAGCAAAGGCTTTTCCAGTCTTATTCGTATTATTGTCTTACTGGCAAAGCTTGCTGGCGTTACTATCTCCCACGGCTTTATTTCGCTTGTTGTTTGCCAATGTCGCCGGCGATGATAAAGCATTGGCCGCAGATCTTGAGTTTCAATCCGGCATCAGCAACGTATTGAAATCGTGCTTTATCGGCCGCATCCGAGGCTACGTCAGGGACGTTCAATCTTATGTCCATCCATGGAAAACCACTCTCGCTGAAATTACCGTCAATACCCACATCTGGCACGGCGCTGAGGACAATTGGTCGCCGGTTGCTATGGCGGAATATTTGCAATCGGCGATTCCCGGCTGCACCTCGACGCAAATATTTAAAGGCCTGTCGCATTACTCGTGTCTTTACCGGGCAGCACCTGAAATATGTTGTCAGTTGGGATCGGCTTCTTAAACTAAAAATACCCATGCACAACTACTTATTACCAAACCAATACATTGATTACGATCATCCACGCGTTGCTGAAAAAGCAGCGGCATTGGCTGATGGCCTCAGCTCTGAATTAGATCTGGTAAAGATTTGCTTCGAATTCGTTCGCGATGACATAAAGCACAGCTGGGATTACCGGATGAATCCAGTCACCTGTAAAGCCAGTGACGTATTAATCCACGGCACCGGCTACTGTTATGCCAAGAGCCATTTGTTGGCCGCGCTGTTAAGAGCTAATGCTATTCCGGCTGGACTTTGTTACCAGCGACTGACTGTTGCTGCCGATGGGTCGCCCTATTGCCTTCATGGCCTGAATGCGGTTTATCTCAAACAACACGACTGGTATCGCATTGATGCGCGCGGCAATAAGCCGGGTGTGGCTGCCGAGTTTTGCCCTCCTACAGAAAAACTGGCTTTCCCAATTGTTGACGACTTGGAAAGAGACTTTCCGGAAATCTGGCCCGAGCCGCTGCCATTGGTGGTAAAGGCGCTGACGCAGAATGCGACAGTAGAACAGGTCTTTGATAACTTGCCAGATATTGAGGTCATACAAATTAATCGCGCATTCAACGCGAACGCAGCTAAGCCTTAATCATTTAAACATTAGTCATCAAGGATATTCATGATTACCTGCTACCTGCGCTACATCATCGATCCATACAAACTCAAAGAGTTTGAGCACTACGGAAAGCTTTGGATTCCTCTCGTGGACAAATTCGGTGGGAAACACCACGGCTACTTTATGCCGTCAGAGGGCGCTAATGATGTGGCACTAGCGCTGTTCTCTTTTCCGAGCCTGGCGCTCTATGAGGAATATCGGACCCAATCGCTTCAAGATCCAGAATGCCAAGCCGCATTCAAATATGCAGAGCAAACACGCTGCATATTGAGCTATGAACGTAGCTTTTTCCGTCCCGTATTTGAATAATCATGGTTTGCCCATGATTCTGGCACGCCCCTTACTTTAAATTTGAACGCACATGAAACCCATATCAAATACTGCTTTTTATTGCTGCGGAGTTCGCATGCAAGATGCCGAAAACGAACAACCTGTCTGCCAAGATAATTATGCCAAGGAGTTTATGGATGAACGAGGCTTAAAAATTCTGTCCTCTTTTTATGCGGAAAAAAATCCCAATGCCGGCAATGTCGCCAGGCATCGAATTATTGATGACTTCATACGCAAAGAGCTCGCCAACAATCCGGAATTAACCGTAATTTTGATCGGCGCCGGTTTTGATAGCCGGGCTTATCGGCTTAATGGCGGCAACTGGATTGAGCTCGACGAGCCGCAAATTATTGCGTACAAAAATGAGCGGCTTCCAATTGAAAGGTGCAAAAACAAACTGCAACGCATAGCGATTGATTTTGAAACTGAGTCGCTTGAAGAAAAGCTACAGCAATTTTCTTCAAATCAACCGGTTGTTGTGGTTATGGAAGGTGTTTTTATCTATTTGCAGGAAGAAGTGATTAAGCAAACTCTGCAAACCTTACATAAATTGTTCCCAAATCATCAATTGGCTTGCGATTTGATGACTGATAAGTTTTATAAAAAATACAGTTATACCTTGCATCAAAAATTGGGTGAACTGGGAGCGAATTTTAAATTTACCTTAGCAAATCCAAGTGAAGTGTTTTATAACGCTAACTATCAGCTTATCGAAAAACACTCAATTATCGGTAAGGCCGTTGGATGCGGCTCAATTAAAGTACCCCGGTTTATATTTAAAACATTCTTAAAAACACTGGAACATGGATACTCAATTTATGTTTTTAAATCAGGTTAATAGGTTGAAAGAGAATAATCCGGCCAAAGATTTTCTTCGCACTATCCCAAGCGATCTTCCCGTTCCGGTTGATGATGGCGGCTGTAGCCATCTGCAAGGACTAACGCTTCCCTCGGTAAACCTGCCTTCAACGAGCGGCGGCACAGTCAATCCATCCCAGATTCCCGGTTGGCTCGTGATTTACTGTTATCCCATGACCGGGCAACCTGGGCGGGCCATTCCTGACGGTTGGGTTCAGATACCTGGAGCCGCAGGCTGTACACCGCAATCTTGCTCATTCCGTGATTATTATCGTGAGTTGCAAGCATTGAATGCCAAGGTGTTCGGGCTCAGCACGCAATCCTCTGAAGATCAATTGGAAGCGGCGAATCGTTTGCATCTTCCATTCGGTTTATTGAGCGATGCATCTTTCCAGTTCGCGCAAAATTTGCGCTTGCCCATGTTTGAAATAGATAACATGCGCCTGACTAAACGCGTGACGCTGATTGCCAAAGACGGAAAAATACAGCAATATTTTTATCCCGTATTTCCACCTGATAAGAATGTTGAAGACGTGCTAGCTTGGCTAAAGATGCATATTTAATACGGCAAGTTTTACACACAGGTTGTCATTAAGATACTAGGCATTGCGTCTGGCACCACCAGAAACGACAAGGCTAACTGGACCCGTTTGTTATGTAATTTTTTCCGCTTCAACTTCAATCATCACCATCGCCACATGCGCTTTACCCGCAGTATCTAGCGGCACTTTAGCGAGATAGTTTGCAGACACCTCTTCGATAAACATCTCTCTGTTTTCTGTTGGGATTCGCTCCGTGTAGGGCAACCAAGTGGTTCGAATCCATCCTGCCAGCCCTGACTTTCCATCATGCATCATATCTTTAGGAATAAGTTCAACACGATGGATAGAAAATCCGGCTTCTTGCAACAGGACTTGATAGTCATCGACACCCAGAAAAGTAAAAGGGAATTCAAATTCGGTAAAGTACTGCGCCCATTTCGCTGAAGCTTTAACATCGTTCATCGTCGAAATTATGTCAGTCGCGTCGCCTTTACCGCCCATGCGCAGGAGAATCTTGCCGCCACCCCTTAGGCTTTTATATAAGCCTGCAATAACAGGTTGGTGGTTTTTTACCCAATGCAGCGCCGCATTTGAGAAAACCACATCAAAACAACTTTCAAACGATAAAGCACTCGCATCCATGACTTGAAACGAAAGATTCGAATATTGGTTTGGTGAATATTTTTCCTTTGCCAGTTCTATCATTTGCCTTGAGTTATCGGCGCCGACAACTGAGCCATCAGCCACTAATCGTGTGAGTTCTGCCGTTACTTTTCCGTCACCGCAACCTAAATCAAGAATATTTTCCGAGCCTGTTAACTTGAGATTGGCAATCAGCTCTCTTGCCCATTTTTGTTGGGCTTGTGAGTTTTTCTCATAATCTTTGGCATTCCAATTGTATGTATTCATATTTTTCCTTATCACATTACAAATTATTGCCCATCGCCTCGGTAGTAATTCCAGACGCTGTAACCAAGCATCAAGCAACGGCTCTCCTGGTGAGATAAGAATGCAAGCTGGTTTGTTTGGCAGCAGAGGCTGAGGGCAACATAAAGACTATTGATAGCCTATAATAATTAAGTCCCGAAAATTTATATTTTTAATAGGTTATTTCAGTGTGCCACGGCTTTGTTAGATCGAAAAAATATTGCTATCTTTCAATTAGATGCACCAAAAAACCAGATCCACCATTAGTTAGCACCTTGAATTTTCCTCCCCTGTCTTAACTCGTGCTCCTTTCAAGAGGAGTGCATATTCTTTTCCAAAATCCTTATGATGCAAGAGCTAAACATCCAGTTAAACAATCCTGTTTTTTTCGTTAGCTTAGTCGGCATTATTGGACTATTAGTCGGCAGCTTTTTAAATGTGGTTATTTATCGACTGCCGGTGATGATGAACCGTAGCTGGCGCAAAGACTGCCTAGAGTATTTGCAACTCCCTCCCGATCAGGAAAATAACGAACCATTCAACCTGTCCGTACCGCTATCTCGCTGCCCCCAATGTGCGTCGCCTATCAAACCTTGGCAAAACATCCCAGTTTTTAGCTATCTACTATTGCGCGGCAAATGCGCCAACTGTAAACATCCTATTTCTTTGCGCTATCCGGTTATAGAGGCATTTACCGCCATTGCCTCCATCATTGTTGCCTGGCATTTTGCTTACACACCGCAAGCGGGATTTGCATTGCTGCTGACTTGGGCATTAATTGCCCTTACTTTTATTGATATTGATAGCCAACTATTGCCGGATTCAATCACCTTGCCGTTGCTGTGGTTAGGCCTGCTCTTGAGTCTGTTTGGGATATTTACTGATACGCATACCAGCATTATTGGGGCTATTGCCGGTTACATGATTCTCTGGAGCGTCTACCAATTATTTAAACTATTAACCGGCAAAGAAGGCATGGGCTACGGCGATTTCAAATTATTAGCTGTGTTCGGCGCCTGGCTGGGCTGGCAGACCCTGCCGATGATCATCATTTTGTCGTCATTGGTCGGGGCAGTGATCGGCATCGGCATGATTATTTTTGTTAAACGCG
>Ga0208625_100317_pt1 | contig 12863 bp, 13 predicted proteins | sample LakWasMeta8_HOW4_2_FD_183858 | JGI IMG/M metagenome (GOLD analysis project Ga0208625, IMG submission 183858) | Freshwater sediment methanotrophic microbial communities from Lake Washington under simulated oxygen tension - Sediment Metagenome... | ecosystem: Environmental > Aquatic > Freshwater >... | reverse complement strand
TCGAGTGCAAACTAAAACCTTTCATGCACAGCCAGCAACTCATCTTCGGGTTCATCATTTCTTGGACACCATTGGATCAGTCACAGTACAGCCATCTGGCGCTGCAAGTATTTGCGTTGCCAAGCGAGCTAAGTAAAAAGGGTGTTAGTCAACTTTTCTCGTTTTGTTCTTCTATTTATTTTTTGTTAGGACTTTTGCATATTTTTTCCTTATATATTAATAAATTATAATTTTGCTAGATAATAATATTAGAATGAAAAAATAGGTCGTCAAGCTTAAACTCCCCTTAACTGGGGCTATGCAGGATAAATTTATTAGAAAAAATAAGGGAATTTTTGATCTAGAACAACTTTTTGTTACTACTCTAATTTTCGCTGGACTGGCATTGTTAAGTTAGCCCGCGTAAAACAAAAGGCAACATGTGGAGGAATGCGCCTCGATATTCCGTCCCACGAGATCTGTCAAAATGCCGATCGGCCTTGGCTTGTTTTTGCGCCTTAGCAGTTTAAACAGGCCGACGTAACCCACGAACTCCGAAAAGATGCTTTTTTATATCAAGCCAACTCTGTGACCGCCGGGCTTGTCCAACAAACGGTCAAGATGGCGGCTTCGCGCGTTGCGCTCGCACCATCTAACCTTATACGTTATGTTCCATCACGTTGCCTTCTACGAAATGCACGAACAACAGCGGCAACAATGCCAACGACTATGAACCAAGCAACGGAGCAAATAAGAAGGAATGGGAGAACCAGCGGATTAAAAAAGAAATACCAAATGTACTCTGACTTACTGCACTCCCAACCAGCATCCAGTAGCCCACAGTAGCCGTTGTATCCGTCAGCGACAAGCCAAGCCTCCAGCACTACAAACCCTATGATCGGTACCACTGCGACGAACCACCACGATATGCGTTTGCATTGCATCCGCTGTTCACCTTTCTGCGTCATAACGTTTGCAATCAGCCGCGACGCAAGTAGCACGCGAACCCATGAAAACGCGTAACGTTTTCATGGGCATCGACTGCAGCGCAGGTTCAGTTGCCGTGGTCACTACTGCTTCGACTCAACATATGAAGCGAACCTGTTGAGAATGCTTTGCCAACCCTGCCGCTGCAACTCAGCCGAATTTGAACCTTCGGCTTCGAATGTTTCAACGACTTTGACGCCACCGTTGACTGGTTCAAACGTGATGGAAACGGGGCGATTATCTTCCAGGACGTACTCAATCATTTTCTGTGGAACAACCCTGGTATACGTTCCTTCAAAATCGAAACCCATTTGGCCATCTCTCGCTTCCATGCGATAGCAGAATTTTCCCCCGACTCGGAGGTCATTTTCGCTTCTCGGGTTGTGCCAGTCGTCGCTAGCCGCGTTCCACTGATTGATGTCATCCGGCGTAGTCCACGCGGACCATACCTTGTCGATATCTGATTTGACGAGCGTTTCAATGCTGATCTTCATGTTGATTTTTCTCCGAAGTGAAAGGCAACTAACTTCTAAGATCGGCGACGCCAGACTTTGACCTTGACGCGTAGCGCCTCGGCCACCTTTCCGGCGTCTTCTGGAGCGCCTAGTTAGCGCTTTTTTAATGAGTGGTTAAGTCTTTTGGGACCAAAATGTCGCCTTCCTCGTACATAGTAATGTAAAGGATTATAGGTTCTTTCATTCCATTAAATTTTAATTCATATACATCCAGCAAACCAAATCCGTCAATACCATTAGGCGTATAGTAAGGACAACATGAACCTCTTCTTTCATATTCTATGTTTTCGCCATTGGGGCCGTATATACTATTGAGATATACTTGCTGAAGTATTGAACCATTATCATCCTTGAAACCGCCTAATTTTATCGGATTCTCTTTTGTATAACCATAAGTCGGATCTTTGCTAATATCTTTTATTATCATGGTCTGCCCGTGACCACTTATGTTATGTGGAAAACCCTTGCCATTTACTAATATACCAGCTGATACTTTGTCAGATGATGTTTCTGGGGTATTACTTGCGTTAGAAGCGCAGCCCCACATAAGCAATAAACTAATTGAAAACACGAGTAAACTCTTCATTAAGATATTCTCCATTTTTTTGATGATGATTGAAAATATTACGGATCAAATCCACTAGCTTTTTTTAAGAGCCAATAACCCTTCTGAAAGGAATTGCTATCACTCTGACTTTCTTGCACTTATCAAAAAACAACCCATAACGACTCTAAAAAAAACCAACTCAAGAGATCGCTGATGCTAACTCTCCGACTAAGGGGCTGTTAGTAAAGCAGAGCGTCACCTTGAGCGCCTTGTTATGCGAATTTACTTCTTTTCCTTTGCCCATTCTCTTAGCTTCTGTATTTTCGTTGATACATCCATGGCGTTATAGAAAGAAAACGAGCCAGAGCAAGCAAACACGAATCCGTTTGATTCTTTGCTTAGAAAAATTACATATTCCCAGCCAGGCCGGAGGCCCAACATGCAGTTTCCATTGGAAAATGGTAATTCTCTTAGAAAACTTGAAGAAAATTTTTCCCCTTTAAATACTTCCATTTCTTCAAAAGAGACGCGGACATACTCAGATTCACCATCAGCCATATCGAACATGTCAGAAGTGGCATTTTCTAATTCACTTGCATCCCTAAGTTCTGCGGCAGTGATTTTTACATGCGCTACATAGTCGGCTTTGTCAAATCGGCTTCTTTCGGTTTCACCGCTAACACATTTACAAGCTAAGACGCCTTGTATGGGGAGTAAAACCATAATAAGAGCTATGAAAAATGGGGAAAATATTTTAAGCATCGTTCTGGAGTCTGTATGCATAACGTTGAACTCACCGGTGACAATAGAGCGGAGCGTAATTAGCGTCCGGTGCGGTGACTGGTTAGTGGAACGTCTTGGCCACGTAAGCATAGCTTAGGCCGAACATCTGTCTGTTTTATCGGATGTGTCGTAATAGCACATCCGGCTAGAACCGGATTTTTTGGCTTTATACATGGCCTGATCCGCGGCTTCTAGCAGAGCGACAGGAGAGGATGCGTCCTGGGGGTAGAACGCGATCCCAATGCTGACGGAAATCTGGACAGGCTGTTGCGCAATATGGAAGGGCATCGCGAGTGCATCAATAATAGTCTGGGCCACAAGCTCAACATCCTTGCGCTGCTTGGCGCCGGTGAGAATCACGGTAAATTCGTCTCCGCCCAAACGGGCAACCGTATCGTCCTCCCGGACACAATCAGTAAGGCGCTCTGCCGCGTCAGACAGTAAACGGTCCCCCGCTTCATGGCCGAGCGTATCGTTGACTTCCTTGAAGCCATCAAGATCCATGAAAAGTACGGAAAGAGGTAGGTTACTGCGCTTTGCATGTTTGACCTCCTGTTCCAGACGATCCAGGAAAAGACGTCGATTCGGAAGACCAGTCAGAAGGTCATAGTGGGCGTTGTGCCATATTTTTTCTTCGGCGAGCGCCTGTTCGGTGATATCCCGGGAAATACAGACAATCGCTTCGGTGTTTCGATGCTCGTCCAGCACAGGCGCAAGCAGATACTCGAACCTTTCACCCTGGCCAGAAGCAAAAGTGTGGACGAACTTGCCTCGGTAGGTGGACTGGTCAGCAATCACCTTTTCAAGATTGCGCTGGAAGTCCGAGGCGAACGAAAACCCAAGGTCAAATGTGGTTTTTCCGATGATCTCCTCGGGCTTCAGGGCGAAAAGATCGGCGGTGGCCTTGTTTGCATAAACAAATCTGCTTTCGAGATCCAGCACATAAATCGGATCAGGCGATGCGATCAGAATGGCGCCGAACAGCCGGGTTTCCATCTCTTTTACGGTCGCATACTGCTCAAGCGATTCGGCGACAGCCTGGTCTATCGCTTCATGGAACCTGGTGAGGTCCTCAAGCTGTTGGCCGACAATCGTTGGGTAAGCTTTAGTCCAGTGTGACACCACGCTCGCACGCAGGGCCCGAAACTCGGAAACTGTCTCAATAACACTGAAGCCGCTGGTCTGTCGATCGCCACCGTGCACTTCTGCCCAAGACTCCTCCCCATCCTTCGGCTCACAGCCTTTCGATTTGGCGGCCTGTTCTAACTCACTCTGGTGTGTATCGAGATCATCGGCAATCTCCAGAAGCATGCCCCTGGCGTGGTCGCGTAGCCCGGACTTGCTCATATGCCTGGCAGGAAGGATGGTTTTGGCAAATTCTTCCCAATCCTGAAGAATCGGCTCCATTTCTGCCCGAATAAAATCAGCTAATCGCATATTCATCTGCATTTCTTTGGCTCACAATAAGAACAGAAAGGATCAGGAGAGACGTCCGCCTTGGGGCTTTTCATCACTGCTTCAGCATACTCAGCATGCTAAGGTAAATCATCCGTATCGAGTGTTCCGAGCAGAAAACCGTAAACCTCGGGGGTTGGCGTCGAATTTTATATATAAGCTGGACCCGTAGATTAGAAGCATAGAGGGTCAGTTCTCATAATCAAACATGTTGGAATATGAGAACTGACCCGCTCTTTCCCTCAAGTAACCAGCACCGCTAGGCGTCAAATTGACTTGTTTGTTAGCTGCTTGCTTTTGCCCTATCCTCTAATTGCCATTTACGCAATTCACGCTCACTGCGCATTACATAGACGATATAAACTTTATTCTTCTCTACACGATAAAATACCCTACATGGACCAACTATTATTTCTCGATAGTTTGTGTCCTGCAGTTCCGGCGGACGCCGGCCAGATTCTGGGAAATTTTTGAGAAGTTTTGTTGATTTGAAAATTTCTTTAACTAATTTCTGTGCAGCACTTGGTTTATCTAAAGCTATATACTCAGCAATTTCATCTAAATCGTTTAGCGCTGGCTCAGTCCATTTTATTTGAGCCATTTACTCATTTTCTCTTCTGCTTCCGATTCAGAGTATATTCGTCCATCAAAAACCGCTTTTTCACCTCTTGCTATGCCTTCCAGAATTCTCATTCTATTCTGCATTTGCTCAAAGTCTTCATAATCAACAAGATAGGCCGACGGCTGCCCATGCTCAGTAATGAGCACAGGCTCTTTAGATTCATGCAGATCAGCAAGAATCCTAGTGGCGTGACGCTTTAATGTGGTTACAAGTTCTGTTTTCATAAAAGTGATACTATTCTATCACTTTGCATTTTGCAAACTCTAAATCAGCTAACACCACGTTCAGAGAGGAAGTCAGGGGGCAGTTCTAACCTTCCAACATCACTCCCGGTTATTCTTTTCAAATTGCCGCACAGCACAACGCACGGTCATATAGTGAACGCCGAAATGGTCGCCAATCTCCGACAGGGTGGGAATGTTAGACCTGACCCTTATTTTCTTTTGCTGCAACGCGGCACCGACATTCGTACCCTTCAGGCATTGCTGGGCCATAGTGATTTGCAATCCACGATGATTTACAGGCATGTGCTGAATCAGGGCGACCAGGGCCTTGTGAGACCTTTGGATGATCTGGGCTTTTGAAGCCATAGGTTCATTGAACAAAAGCCCAGCCTTTTTGATTTTGTTGGGTTATCCCCTGAATGGCGCAAGGGCTGTGCTCGGCAATGGCTCCTGTATTACCCCACCTTCTGCATCCGTGCAGTAATAACCCAACCTACCAATGGATTTTAAAGCGCCCTCCTCTTTTCAATCCTTGACCAATAAATAATCGGTAAAGGCATCTAGCCGCTGCAGGGCCGTAGGTTGGTCTGAATGCAATGAAGCAAGGTCAAAAGCATGCGTTTCAGCAAATGGACATGATTGGTCATCAGCACGTAAGCATGTACCTGGCAATCATGTTTTTTGCAGGCCGCCAGCAGAGTCTGCTCCCTCTAATTTCACGAACCTCGGCGTATAACGAGTCCAGAAACCGCTCGAAACTGAGCCGCTCCGTTTGGGTGATGCCGTATAGCGGCACGACCGTTGCCAGTGCTCCAGATTTCATCATGAACGATATCCACTCCCGCAGACCCGATTCGACCCGCTCATAGCAAAATCCATGCGTTGCTCGCTTCTACGCAGCTCGAAATTACTTATCCGGGCTTGCCACTTAAGTCGGGACATTTAATAATTTCAAAGGGTTAAGTATTAAATGTTTTCGGCTCTTTCGAGCCAGCATAAACTCAAGCAACCAGGAAAACAGTTCCGGGTGCCCGGCTACAATTTTTTTGCCACCTCGGTCTATTTCAATGATAATCGCTGAACTAGTTGCTCGTATTTTCTGTGTCGGATTATTTTTTAGTCATTACCCCATGAATTACGGCATTCTAGCTCTGATTTAGTCCCGCTTTAAGTTGATAGCCAGAATTCTCAACGGCTTAAGACTTTGGATTTAGGCGCCGGATGAGGATAAGTAACAAACTATCAATTTATTGTTACTTTACGGACCGGTTTTTACCTATGCAATATGTCAATCTGATAATTTCAAAGGGGATATTCCATGTCAAGCAATCTACTCGAATTAATAAACGAAAATATCACAGGTGATGTTGTTTCCAGGTTAGCCCAATTTTTAGGGGAATCCTCGAATAATACGTCTTCAGCTTTAAGTAACGCTATTCCTTCCCTACTTGCCGGTTTAGTGAATAAAGGCACCGATACCCAAGGCGCAAGCACTATTCTTTCTCTATTAAGCCAAGGATCTCATGATGGCGGCATTCTCAATAATTTGGTTGATGCATTTTCAGGTGGAGAGGGGACGAATAAGCTTTTAGCAACCGGCGCTACACTTCTGACTTCAATCTTTGGCCATAAAACCGATAGTGTTGCCAATTTAATTGCCAACGCGAGTGGTATTAGCAAAACTTCATCGAATTCGCTGCTGGGATTATTGATGCCGGTAATATTTGGCGTACTTGGCAAAACAGTCAAAACGGAGGGTATAACCAGCGCTGCCGGATTGGTAAGTTTCTTGGGCAAACAAAGCGGTTATTTGAAGAATCTCCTGCCAGCGGGTCTCGGTAGTATTCTCGGTATAGCTAATTTAAACGATCTTGGAAATATAGCTTCAAAGACCGCAACCTACGTTAATGAAGAGCGCCCGGCTGGTCTTCTTAGGTTCTTGCCGTGGCTATTACTGCCACTGCTTTTTGTATTGGGTTGGTGGTTTTTGAAAAACCTTGAGCAACCCACGGCTCCGGTGCCTGAAGTTTCCGTACCGGCAGTTTCGGCACCTGATGTTTCAACGCCTACAACAACCCCGACTGTCGTCGAAAAAGTAAGTGATTTTTTCGAGACAAACCTTCCTTCCGGTTACGTTATCAAAGGTGCCAAAGACGGCATCGAAAACAAGTTAATCGAATTTATCCAGGATACTGGCAAAGCCGTTGATGAGACCCTCTGGTTTACCATGGACGCTATCACTTTCGATACCGACAAAGCGACAATTAAATCTGAATCCAATGCGCAATTAACCAATATTGCTGAGATTATGAAGGCTTTCCCGGCGGTCAAAATCAAAATAGGCGGCTATACCGATAACACTGGCGACGCAGCCGCTAATCAAGCGTTGTCCGCTGATCGAGCCACGGCCGTTAAAAATGCTCTAATTGGCATGGGTATCGATGCTGGCCGGATTGAAGCAGAAGGTTATGGCAGTGCGTATCCGGTAGCCAGCAATGACACCGCTGAAGGGCGTCAGAAAAACCGCCGGATAGATGTTCGCGTTTTAGCGAAATAAAATAGCTTAACTAACACAAACTTTTTAGCGGCTCAAAAGTATCGTGCCGGTCATTGGGGTGTATAACAGCTTTGTTATACACCCTGCACTTAACCACATTTTCATCGGGTGCGTAATTAACCGCCCCTATCATTCACAACATATCGGAGCAAATCAATGGACACAAAAGGGCTTATAGAACAGATTTTAAATGCCGGTCGCGAACTGGCAGAGCAAGGCCAGACTATTGCTCAAAACAAACTGGACATCCCGGCTGAGGGCTCGGAACGAGAGGCGACGCTTTCGGGAATGGGCAAAGGCGCCGCTATCGCCGGGGTATTGGCGCTATTGCTGGGCACCAAGACGGGACGAGGAGTCACCGGCGCCGGTTTAAAACTTGGTACTCTCGGTGCGCTCGGCGGTCTCGCTTACAAGACGTATCAGAATTGGCAGAGCCAGCAGGCAGGACAGACAATTTCGCCAGCCGGTGCCTCCATTGAGAATTTAACGGGTCCGCAAGCCGAACAGAGAAGTTTGGCGCTGCTCAAGGCTATGATCGCGGCAGCCAAAGCCGACGGGCACATCGATGCAGCGGAAGGAGCCAAAATTGATGACATGATGAGCAAATTGGATCTGGAGAGCGCGACTGCAAAACTGATTAAGGAAGAATTGTCAAAGCCACTCGATCCCAAGGATATAGCCGCTTCAGCGGATACTCCCGAAGCCGCGTCCGAAATCTATCTGACCTCACTGCTGGTTATCGGTGAGGCTAACGAGAACGAACGCTCATATCTCAACCAGCTTGCGGATTCTCTAAAAATCCCCAAAGAGCTCGCTCAACAGATAGAAAATCAAGCCAATCAGACAGTGTGATCGAGTACGGGATGTGCTTGGGGAACGGTTTATCCCGGGGTGCCTGCGAAAAAAAATACTCCGGGGTGAACGTTCCAATCCGAACTGGGCTCCACAAGTGATCAATACATAATAATCAAAACCAAGGAGAACTACTATGGCAACAAAAACTGATTTTTCCTCTACTGAATGGCAAGTTCTGCGCGACACGCCTCATCTTGTGGTACTTGCAGTCGCTGCTGCCGGTGGCAGCGGTATTTTCGGGAGCATCGCAGAGGCAATCGCACCGTCCGGAACCATTATTGAAGCATTGAAAGGCAGCAACCAGTTGTTAAAGGAGGTTTGTGATAAGGAAGAAATAAAGGCGTCGATCGAATCGATTAAAAGCCTGGCAAAAGCCAGCGGCGATTTTGCTGGCATCCAGGCAGCCTTACGCAAGGAGGTAACTGACAAAGCGCGAGCCGCCCTGGATATTTTGCGGCAAAAAGGATCGCCGGAAGATATCGCTGCATACAGGGGTTTTCTCACCAAGCTCGGCGACAAAGTTGCCAATGCGGCGAAAGAAGGCGCATTCCTGGGCTTTGGAGGCGAGCGGGTCAGCGAGCACGAGCGGACCTTGCTGGCTGAATTGGCTGAGGCAGTAGGCTCGCTCCAGGCTTGACATTCGCGCGAATAGAAACCTAATACCAGCCTCCGACCATGGCGGTTTGGTACGGGTTTCCACTTAGTCTCAGTAAATGAGGAGAATATGATGTCTGAAAATAATATTGTGTCGACCGTGAATTGGTCTATTGACTGGATCCAGGAGAGGATGAAGGAGCGTACTTCCTGGGATGGCTTAACCATTATTGTTATCAGCGTGTTGGTTCTGAGCGCATCGCCACTAATTAGATACGCCGCATGGGCAGGCCTGGTTTACGGAGTTTGGACACTGTGGAAGAAGGAGAGCTGGAATCCATTCTCAACCACTACGGCCGCCCCCGCAAGCAAAGACGACAAAAAATGAGCCGAGGGATTAATGGCTCGTTCTGACTATATTATTTAGTCCAGCGGCGAGCCAACACCCGTACAGGCTTTATCAAAAGGGTCAGGGGCAGACTCGATTAATTTTAAATTGAGCCGACTTCCTGTCACCGCCTTTGGCAGCGGGCTCTACCGGCCGCGCCAGTTGTCATTGAATTCGCTCCTTTAAGCGCCTGTCACCCAATGCCCTACGCTTTGTTTGTCGCCGCTCTGATTTCTTGAATTTGGGTCTCGGAAATTGGCTGATTGAACAATGCTCTATAACCCGCCTGAAGCGCACTGTCATTCGTCCCCAGGCGGGGAAACTTTCTGATTTAAAAGAGGTTTATTTTTTCTTTTCTTGAAATACGGCATCGGTTAGTGAAAAATTGAACGCCGCTTTATAGACAAATGCTTTTAACACCGAATTTTCTGGTAAATGGGAGTACCCCATATGCAAATTGTTACGATAAACCCATCGGCTCCATTTTTCATAGTATTCAACCCCGGCTCCGGTCGTGATGACGCGGACGTAACGCGCACTACTATCGAAACGTTCTTGGCTGAAGCTGGTCGCGAGTATCACATAATGGTGGTCGAAGATGCGTCCCGGTTGCCGCATATTTCGGCAGAGACCGTGGCACGGGCTAAAGCACAGGAGGGTGTGGTCGTCGCAGCAGGCGGCGACGGCACCATCAATGCCGTGGCTCAGGCAGTATTAGGCAGCGGCTGCCCGTTCGGGGTATTGCCACAAGGCACTTTCAACTATTTCAGCCGTACCTACGGCATTCCATCCGATACGGCGAAGGCCTTGCAGGTGCTGCTGAACTCACGCGCTCATCCGGTGCAGGTCGGACTAGTGAATGACCGGGTATTTCTGGTCAATGCGAGCCTTGGGCTTTACCCGAAGCTGCTCGAAGAACGCGAAGCCTATAAAGCGTCCTACGGCCGCACCCGGCTGGTGGCTTGGTGGGCCGGCATTATGGCGCTGCTGCATGAACACCAGCCAATGCGTATTCATGTCGAGCATGGTGATCAGTCCTATGATTTGCGTACGCTCATGCTGTTTGTCAGCAATAACCGGCTGCAACTTGAACGCATCGGCCTTACCGAAGCGGCAGTGTTGGAGCAGGGTCAGCTCGTGGCAATAGTGCTAAAACCGGTAGCCGCACTGACGCTACTGAGGTTGGTGTTGCGCGGGGCGCTGGGTCAGTTGGGCGATGCTGACCATATCGCCAGTTTAGCATTCCGGCAAATCACGGTGATGCCGGCGCGGGCGCTGCTGTATAGCCGGCATCGCATTAAAGTGGCCATGGACGGCGAAGTCACCTTGCTCACGGCTCCCCTGCAGTTCCGTGTGGCTCCGGAAGAATTGCTCCTGCTCAAGCCAGAAGTTGCACCGGGCGAAAATCCACCTGATCCAGACAGCCTATGACGTTACTGATGCAGATCTCCGACACACATTTCGGCACTGAACGGCCGGCAGTCGTCGAAGCACTGGTGCGCCTGGTTCATGAGCAGGCGCCCGAAGTCATCGTCGTTTCGGGCGACATCACCCAAAGGGCCAGACGCAAACAATTCGATGCGGCGCGTATATTCTTCGAACGCCTAGGCAATATTCCTATCCTAACGATACCAGGCAACCATGATATTCCACTGTTTAATCTTGTAGCCCGCCTGTTTACGCCTTTAAGAAATTACCAGCGCGTATGCGGCACCGATTTGGAACCCGTGTTTACATCGGCGCAGTGGCTCATCGTCTGCGTGAACACCACGCGCGCCTACCGTCATAAGGATGGCGAAGTATCTTCCGCCCAGACAAAACGGGTAGCCGACCTGCTGAAAACGGCGTCAACCGAACAACTGCGCATCGTGGTGGTGCATCAGCCGGTAGCCGTGATAGGCGATAAAGACCGCACCAACCTGCTGCACGGCCGAAACGCCGCGGTGCCCTGCTGGGCCGCCGCCGGCGCCGATCTTGTCATGGGCGGACACATTCATGTGCCTTACGTACTGCCTCTGCACGAGTGCTACGATCATTTACCGGGCCAGCATTGGGCAGTGCAAGCAGGCACCGCAGTATCAACACGCGTGCGTCAGGGAACGGGCAATTCAGTGAATCTGATCCGTTATTCCAGCAATCAACTGCCCCGCCACTGCATATTGGAACGCTGGGACTGTGCAGAGCCAGAGATCGGCTTCCAATGCTTCAGCACTCATACACTGGTCTGCGGAATGATGAGTGACCGGGTGTAGTGTTAACGCGAAAATGTTCCCGGGTCGCTCATAAAATCGCCGCCGACTAGGGCCGTAGGTTGGGCTGAATGCAATGAAGCCCAACAACTCACGTTAAACAGGAAGTAAGCATGCGTTATCGAAGAACCCAAACAGCAGGCGCAAGCTATTTTTTACGGTCAACCTCGCAAACCGGCAGTCCGATTTACTGGTGCGGGAGATAGAGGATTTACGAGAAGCTATCCGGATAGTAAAGCACGCCCATCCCTTTGTCATTGAGGCCATGGTCATCCTACCCGAGCACCTTCACGCAATCTGGAAATTACCCGAAGGCGATGCCGACTATCCAATGCGTTGGTCATTGATCAAGTCGGGATTTTCCCGTGGATTGGAAAAAACCGAGTTTATTCGCTCCAGTCGGCTTAATAAACGCGAACGCGGCATTTGGCAGCGACGCTACTGGGAGCATCAAATTAGGGACGAGTGGGATTTTGAAAAGCACGCCGATTATATTCACTATAATCCTGTCAAACATGGCTATGTCAATCGGCCGGTTGATTGGCCGTTTTCGACATTTCACCGGTATATGCAAACCGGTGTGTTGCCGGAACATTGGGGAAGCGATCTGGGTGTTGAAGATTTTACCTGCGGCGAGCGGTGAGTTGTTGGGCTTCATTGCATTCAGCCCAACCTACCGTGCTGCGTTCGGTAATGACTCCTGCATAACCCTACCTCCTGCATCCGTGCAGTAATAACCCAACCTACTAATGGATTATAAATCACCCTCCTCTTTTCAATCCTTGACCAGTAGATAATCGGTAAAGGCATTCAGCTGCTGCAGCATCTCGTTGCCGGGCAATAAATGCCGGATTCCGTGAAGCCTGTGTTTGGCGGCCAGCACTTGCTTTTGCGCCAGCAGGTCGAGAAGGGCTTGGCAGTGCCGGTCGATGAAGAAATCACGCAGGGCCAGCGCGAGCCGGCTGGATTTAAGCTGCAATGAACGCTCCAGGGCGTCCAGGCTTTGTTCAGCCTTGTTTTCCTGCCATAGACGTATCGCTTCGGCCAGCCAAATCCCGGCGGCTTGTTCGGCGGCCTGTGCTTTGCCCAAATCGCTCCGGCATCGCGG
>Ga0208625_100316_pt1 | contig 12879 bp, 11 predicted proteins | sample LakWasMeta8_HOW4_2_FD_183858 | JGI IMG/M metagenome (GOLD analysis project Ga0208625, IMG submission 183858) | Freshwater sediment methanotrophic microbial communities from Lake Washington under simulated oxygen tension - Sediment Metagenome... | ecosystem: Environmental > Aquatic > Freshwater >... | reverse complement strand
CCAGAATTCTTTCGAGTCGGATGACTGGAATATGGCCGATCTCTTTTTTGATTATTTCAAGACGCGCTGGGAAATCGAAAGGTCCCAGTTAGGCGCAGGCGATAATTCCGGGCAGGCCGAGCCCGCTGATTTCATCCATGCCCCGGCCGCAGCCAAAAAGCTGTGTCTGACGCTTTATAACGAATAGCCGGCGTCAACGAGCAAGCCGGCTGCCGCGGACTCAGTCTGACAATTACAATGCCAAATTGTACTGACATGCCAATTTCAGAACATATTAATAGCGTTAAACGCTACTGGCATACAACTCTTTCTTGTACCAGTTCCGATTTTACAGTGTTATTCTGTACTGAGTGAGGTATAGCATGCCTGTGCGCAAAATCCCCAAAAACTATCGTAATGTTACCGGAATCGCTGCCCATCAAAAAGCAAATGGCAAAGCGATGTTCGAATCAACATTAGAACGCGATTTTCTTACCCTGCTGGAATTTGATCCGGCAATCAAAACATTTGAAGTCCAACCACTCACGATTGAATGGGTAGATGCGGAGGGTAAAAGCCGTCGCTATACACCAGACGTGCTGGCGACATTTCATCAGCATGGGCAGTCTAGCAAGGTCTTGTATGAGGTTAAATACCGTTCAGAGTTAAAGCAACACTGGTTGGAACTCCGGCCAAAATTTCGCGCGGCAGTCCGATTTGCTCGGCAACAAAGCTGGCGGTTTAAGCTGATCACGGAGATAGAAGTGCGCAGCACTTATCTTGATAATGCAAAGTTTTTGTTGCCCTTTGTGCGACAAGGCCCGGCCGAAGAAGCTCATATGGACCTATTGGACGAGCAGATAAGGCGGCTGCAGGAGACAACCCCTGCAGAAATTCTCGGTCATGCCTTTCAAGATGAATGGAACCAAGCAAGACTGTTGCCCACGCTTTGGTATTTGATCGGCACAAGGCAAATTGGAATTGACCTTGACACTAAAATCACAATGAATAGCTCAATTTGGGGTTTGCACAAATGAGTGTTTCGCATAAATTGATACAGCTTCAAATCGGCGCCGCTGTTCTCTATCGCGATCGGCCTCATAGGATTAAGCACATTCTCGACTTGAGTGAAGTTCTTGTCGTTGACGATGAAACACAAGAAGTTAGTCACGCCAAAATTGGGGAGCTAGCTGCAACGTTCATTTCGATAGAGCAAGAAGCCAAGCCTGATTTAGTTGCTGTGCATGATGCGGCATGGGATGAGGCGACTAAACGCTTTGAGATTATTAGGCCGTTGCTCAATACTCCGTCACGAACCCGGCAAGATGTTATTGCAAGAGCCAAACAATACCAGCGCCATGAAAATACCCTCTATAGCTGGATACGCAACTATGAATCCTCCGGATTAATCACGTCCTTGCTGCCTCGTGCTCGTAGCGATAAGGGCACAAAAAAACTGACACCAGAAATTGAAGCCATCATTCAATCAGTAGTTGATAGTGAGTTTTTGACCAAGCAGCGTAAGTCTCAGCAAAAAGTTTGTGATGAAGTTCGTCGAAATTGTGCAAACGCAGGGATTGATCCACCCCATAAAAATACTGTGCGCAGTCGTATTAAAGAGCTGGCGGGCGAGCATGTCATGATCAAGCGTAACGGTAGAAAAGCAGCGGACCAAGCCTATTCTCCAATCGATGGAAGTTTCCCCGGTGCTGATTGGCCATTTGCAGTGATTCAAATTGATCACACACCATTGGATATTATTCTGGTTGACGATGTATATCGCCGCCCTGTTGGTAGGCCGTGGATCACTCTGGCTATTGATGTGTTCAGCCGTATGGTTGCGGGTTTTTATGTCTCCTTTGATCCTCCGGGGGCATTATCGGCAGGGCAGTGTTTGGCGAATGCCATATTGCCTAAAGAAAATTGGCTCACAAAACACAGCATAAAAGGTGACTGGCCATGCTGGGGGATTCCAGGAAAATTGCACATGGATAATGCCCGCGAGTTTCGAGGAAATATGTTGCAACGGGCTTGCTTGGAATATGGTGTGGATATTGAATGGCGCCCGGTTGCACGGCCGCATTTCGGCGGGCATATTGAGCGGTTGTTGGGTACATTTGCTCAAGAGATTCACACGTTACCTGGCACAACGTTTTCCAACTCTCGCGAACGTGGCGACTATGATTCCGAAGGCAAAGCAGCCCTTACATTGACAGAGTTTGAAGAATGGCTTGTTACCTTCATCGTCAATGTCTACCACCAACGCGTCCATTCCGGCATTAACATGCCGCCGATGGAAAAATACCGGCAAGGCGTTTTTGGGACTAAAGATTCACCAGGGAGAGGTTTGCCGGCGCGAATCAATGATGAAGACCGTTTGCGGCTTGATCTCATGCCTTTCGAGGAACGAACGGTTCAGGATTACGGGGTAGTGATCGATGAAATTCACTACTATCACGATGTGTTACGCCGTTGGATTAATGCACCCAATCCGCTTGCACCGAAATACAAACGAAAATTCATGTTTCGGCGTGATCCACGCGATATTGGGACAATCTGGTTCTATGACCCAGAAATCAATGCTTATTACCCGATTCCATATCGTGACACGTCCCATCCACCGATTAGTGTTTGGGAGCTACGCGAAGCAAAACGGCAAATTGAAGCTGATGGTCGCAGACATGTTGATGAACGTGCTATTTTCGACGCTTACGAGCGAATGCGAGAAATAGAAGAGCAAGCCCAGGCTAAAACGATCTCGGTACGTCGTGCGGCGCAACGCAGAAAATCGGGGCAAGAAGCCATCAGGCCAACCATGCCAGTAGTTCCAGTCAAATCCGAGTCTGCGACCACTCAAACAACAATACCTGCTATTCAGCCATTTGATGAAATGGATGATCTTGCATGAGCCACCTGAATGAGTCGACTGCCAAACTGTTGGAATTAAGTGTACAGGAAAGAATTGAAAAGATCCGCGCACCTCGCTGGATTGGTTACCCAAGAGCAAAGACTATATTGGCCAAACTGGAGGACTTGTTAGTCTATCCCCAGTCGCATCGGATGCCGAATCTGCTGGTTGTCGGAGATACTAATAATGGTAAGACTATGCTGGTACAGCGATTTTGCGGATTACATCCTGCTAGAGATAACCCAGGCGGTGACGGTGTACATGTTCCTGTCTTATTCGTGCAAGCCCCGCCCACTCCCGATGAGGGCCGATTTTACAATGCCATTCTTGAACTGCTTTTTGCGCAATACAAGCCAAATGATCGAGTAGATAAAAAGCAGTTTCAGGTGATCAAGTTGCTGAAATATGTTGGATTGCGCATGCTGATCATTGATGAAATTCATCATATTATGGCGGGCAACCTCAACAAACAACGGACATTCTTGAATGTCATCAAATACCTGGGTAACGAACTACAGATTCCAATCGTAGCCGTCGGTACCCGAGATGCGTTTCGTGCGCTTCAAACCGATCCCCAACTTGCCAACCGTTTTGAGCCGGCGCTTCTCTCTCGCTGGAAGTTTGATACCGATTTTCTGCGTCTTCTTGCAAGTTTTGAGCGAATGCTGCCGCTACGCGAGCAATCTGACTTACATGATACGGCTTTGGCCACTAAGTTATTTTCAATGAGCGAAGGTTATATTGGCGAGCTCTCTCGGTTGTTGACTATTGCTGGGGCATACGCTGTCGAGTCTGGAAAAGAACGCATCGATGAAAAAACTCTCGATGGCATTGATTGGGTTTCACCATCTGAACGCAAGCGGCAAATCGATCGAGGAGGCTAGTAATGCTTTCAGGCAGGCTATGGCCGGCCCATCCGCATCCGTATCGCGACGAATTGTTATCTTCATGGCTGGTGCGGATTGCATATGCAAATGGGCTCAAGGTGCAAACTTTTTGCGTCCAAGAATTCGGCAGTGATTACCAAATCTGGAATCGCGACATTGACCGCTTGGCCCCTGTCTGGCTAATTGAAACGATAAGTCGAAAAACAGGCACACCGCTTAAAAGAGCGTGGAACACAACGCTGCTCGGTTATGAAGGAAAATTGTACGACAATTACCATCCAGCTGGTCAACTACGCTGGATACTACCTCTGCAAATTTACCATCGGAAGCGAAAAGGCTTTGGGCTACAATTTTGTCCTGTATGCCTAGCTGAGGACGTAGAGCCTTATTATCGTAGATCGTGGCGTGTTGCCTTGTACACTTTTTGCCCAAAGCATGATGTAATGTTGCTTGATCGCTGTCCAGGCTGCGGAAATAGTGTGATTTTTCACAGGCTAGAACTTGGCCGCCCCAAGCTAATCAATCCCTTGTCATTCGCAAGTTGCTGGTCGTGTGGCTTTGACTTGTGTTCAAGTCCGAGGGAACCTGTTGAAAAATGGAATAGTCCGACTTTTCAGGCTTGGAGAAAAGCACTACATTTGATCGAGAGGGGAGTCATGGGGCGATCAAGCTTTGATTATTCTAAGCTAGCCGTAGTACATCAATTCTGTGCTTTGATAGTCTCCATAAGGCTAGCTCCAAAATTAATTCCATATCTCACTGAAAAAACTAATCAGCCATTTTCTCCAGTAAAACAGGGGCGTTTCCCCTTCGAGCGACGAGCTATAGCTGAACGCCATTATGTTCTCGGATTGGCATGGTGGTTGATTGGTCGTTGGCCTTCTCGTCTTCGAGAATCTTGGAAGCATAAGGTTGTTCGTTACAATGTGCTCAGGAAGGATTTTGATACTGCGCCTGAGTGGTATATTGCCGAAGTTGAAAAACTGATTCGCAGTGATTGACCGGTTGGTAAACCTTAAGGAAGCTCTGATTAAGTAGCTTTTATCGCTAGCGTCGGTCAATCGACGAGGGCGCCTGGCCGAAAAATCGTCCGATTGTCGACGAGAAGCGGCCCCTGCAGGACCGTTTTCGTCCTTCGCCCCGGGGTTTCCAGGACGCAGGACGGACGTTTCCCTAGGTCGGCATAAACGCCTCTCGGATGTGGTAAAGATTGCCGAGGGCAAACAGCAAGTAGAGTTGCTGCGCGTTCTTGAAAAGCCCCCGGTAGCGCACTTTGGTATAACCGAATTGGCGCTTGACGATCCGGAACGGCTGTTCGACCGCGGCCCACAGCGGAGCCAACATGCGGTTGCAAAGGGCTTGCTCCGCCGGCAAGTCTTCGCCTTTCCTTCGCTTGAAGGGAAAAGCCCAGACCGGCTCGCCTTCCTGACGTTCCGCCGCCAAATTGCGATCCTTGCGCGTATAAGCGCGATCGCCCAGCACGACCTGTTCCTCGCCGTGCAGCAAAGCATCGGTCATCACCCCGTCCGCCACTTTCGCCGTGGTGATCTCGACGATGTGCATCAGCCCCGATTCGGCATCGACCCCAATGTGCGCCTTCATGCCAAAGTGATAGTTGTTGCCTTTCTTGGTTGAACTCATCTCGCCATCCCGTTTGCGATCGCGGTTCTTGGTCGAGGGCGGCGCGGCAATCAAGGTGGCATCCACGATCGTCCCTTGCCGCAGCAACAAGCCTTTGTCGGCTAACAACGCCGCCGTTTCATCGAACAGTGTTTGTGCCAACTGATGGCGTTCCAACAGGCGCCGAAACTTGAGGATCGTCGTCTCATCCGGCATCGCATCTTCACCTGCATCGAGCCCGGCAAATTCGCGCAACAAGGGCATGTCGTGCAACGCCTCCTCCATCGCCGGATCAGAATAGCCGAACCACTGCTGCATCAGGTGGATGCGCAACATCGTCGCCAAAGCAAAGGGACGCCGGCCTCGTCCCGCCGTCGGGTAATGCGGCTTCTTCACGAACAGCGGGGCACTGAGTCCGAGTTGTTTTATCTGCGCGTCCTCTCGATAATGGCGCTGCGGATATTTTATCGCAGCGACTGGACTTATTCAGAGTTTCCTTAATATAAAAACGATGTTGAGCGGTATGATGTAGCAGTTGCCAGAATTGTTAAATATCAATTAAGTCATTGTTCTTAGCGTTGCACGAAATGCGCCCAGTTGTAGGCTTAAACCGGGATATTATCGTTATAGTCTAATTTTCCGATCGCAATTTTCCGGGATAGCGGTTATCATAATAAGGATTCTTAGATATGTTCGGACCTCGCCCTTCTAAATGCCCAAAATAATCGATTTGTTCGCCGGAGCCGGCGGGTTAAGTTTAGGAGCCGCAAGAGCCGGCTTCGATATCTCCGCTGCCGTCGAAATCGACGAATACGCTTTGGAAACCCACGTTAAAAATTTTCCGCATACCCGGCATTTGGATAGAGACGTATCGAAATTGACCGGCAAAAGTCTTTTGGAGTTGGCCGGACTGAAAGGCGGCGAACTCGACGGTTTGATCGGCGGACCGCCTTGTCAAGGTTTCAGTTACATGGGTAAACGGAACGTAGACGACGATAGGAACGACCTTTTTTATCATTTCTTCCGCTTGGTCGAAGAAATCGCTCCGGCTTTTTTCGTAGCCGAAAACGTACCGGGGATTTTGAGCCCGCAATACAACGGTATTCGAGAAAAAGCTTTTTCCGAAGTGCGTGATCGATACGTATTGTTGGAGCCTATCGAAGTTAAAGCGAACGAATACGGAGCGCCTACGACGAGAACTCGCATTTTCTTTATCGGATTCGATCCGAAACGCATAACCGAGATGAGCTCCGATATGTTTCGGCCTCGATCGAATACCGAATTAGTGCCAGTACTGCCGGCCCTGGAAGGTCTGCCGGTAGAGATCGATCCGCATTGGATAAGCGAAGAAAGCGGATGGCGGAAAACCGAAGCGATGCGGGAATCCGCATTCTCTCGATCAATCTCTGGTCGCATACCCGACGGCATCGGCGATTCGCTGTCAATTGATCGTTATAGAGCGAAAAACGAAGTATCCGGCTGTATGGGCACGAGACACAGCGCGGAGGTAACGGCCCGTTACGAAGCCCTAGAGCACGGCGAACAAGACAAAGTTTCCAAAGCCGTTCGGCTGCACCCCGAAAGATTTTGTCCGACGCTAAGGGCCGGCACGGGCAGAGAGAAAGGAAGTTATCAAGCCGTACGACCCATACATCACGTTGCACCCAGAGTAATAACCCCAAGAGAGGCTGCCCGTTTGCAAGGCTTTCCCGATTGGTTCGTACTGCACCGCACGAAATGGCACAGTTTTAGGCAAATCGGGAATAGCGTTAGCCCTATCGTTTCGGAATATTTAATGTCTGCAGTTATGACTCGGCTGCGTTAACGTTAGAACACTGCTCGCACGAAATTCGGATATCTTTTGTAGTGTTTAATATAGCGTTTTAAGGTTTCGACCGATCTATCCGGATCGCTGTCGAAACCGAACGGCAATTTAGCGTGAATTTCGTCTGGTCGTAAGTTAATATTCAAATCTATTTCTATTCGTTCTCGAATAGATAGGTCGGGTAAAGCTATTTCCGTGATAACTTGCCAATCTGTCGAAATGAAATCGGAGTCGGCTATATCGGAACGCCTTCGAAAGTCATCTTCGTCTTCTCGTTTTAAAAATATTCCGGTCAACGTATACATCCAGTGGAACCCGTCGTTATATCGGTACTGTCCTAAAGGAAGGAACGAGATGTTCTGGCTACCGGCTAACCCTTTCAAAATCGCAGCTTTAGCTGCATGCGAAATGATCTCTGCAAAACCCGAATCGGTCATTCTGCTGTGATTTGGAATGTGACCCGGAAAATACGCTCCTAATTTCGCTTTCGCTTTTTCTAATAAGCGTTTTTGAAAATCGTCTTCGGATTCGTTCTCTTCTTTATCAGCACCGAGCGTTTTTCGACTGGCATTCAATGTTATTTTCAACACATCGTTTGCCGCTAATTTACTTGCTATAGTTTCGACTTCCTGAAGTTGACCCTGGCGGTTTTTCGCGGAAGCGTAATCCAACCATACAATACAGTTTTTCGCCTTTTTATCTTCCATGACGTTATCGAGCTGAGAGATAAATTCTCCGGTAGTGATTTTGAGACAATCTAGGAAAGAAAACGGGCGATTGAACATCTGCCGCTCGTATGTAACCCGATTGCACTCTATAGACAGCAAATTCTTAATTCCCAGGGAGGAATAAACCGCTTTAAGGTCTTCCAAATATTTCCCTCCCATGGAAGCGTACAAATAATCGGTTAGATTCGTCCATCGATTGATATGGGTCAGAATTTCTAAAAAAATTTGACGCTCTACGTGTTTGTTTGGCCGTAAATAGTAAGGAACGTCCTGTCCACTCATTTCGATATCCTCTTAGACTTTACTTCTTCGAGTTTTAGGTCGAAACAGCGTTGACCGACGTCGGTAGGTTTAACTTTAGAGCCGTCGAAAAGAGCTATCGCTAGAGTCGTAATATCTTCGGACGGGCGCGTAAATACTATTCTGCGGAGCGGATTTTTTTCTTCAGGCACGGGAAGCTGCGGCGTATATTTTTTAGCCCCTTCTATTTTTCTAACGCTGGAAAACTTCGAATTTTCGATTGCAGATAAAATTTCTCTAGGTTTTTTGGGTGTAGCATTGTTGAAGAAATCGTTCGTTTCTTCCTCTCGGCCCTTCCACTTATTCGTAAAGTCGGTAAATATTTTTAAGCCTTCCGTCATGTAATCGAATACTGAAAGATATGCCTTCGAAGAGGTGTCGAGACCTCTTTTAGTTGTGTTGAGAGGTAAATTCATTAACTTGTTACTGCGGAACTCTACTACTCCGGAGATCGATATGAACTGAGTATGATACCTAGGAACCGTTGCGCGCCCCCAGCCGGTAATCTGGGATTTATCGCAATAAAGCACGGCCCTGTCGTTGCAAATTACTGTCCATCCCGCTTCGTCGCTGGTTCTCGGGTTTTTCGTTTCTTCTTCCAATTCGCTTTCGCTAGCCAATCGGCGCCTAAATCCTACAGCCACACTGATATCGACATCGTCTATTTGAGCTTTAAAAATAAATGGATCGATCGGAGACGAGGTGCTTTGAAGCGTTGTCAGAAGCGTAATGGGGGCGCCTTCGATCGGAATTCCGTTTAGAGTTACCTCGAAACCTTTATCGATAATCAACGCGTAAAATTGTTTTATCGTTCTAACTAGATCGTCTTGAAAATCGGAACTGTTTTCGTCGAACTGAAAGGCAATATTATCGTGCAATTCTTCGATCGTGATTTTGGTTCCATTTTCGGTTAGGATTTCATCGTCCGTATGATTTAGCTCCAGTTCCCATTCGTTCGACTCTAGCCATTCGGGATTGATTTCTACAGTAAAGGATTTCTCTTCGTTTTTAGGACGCGATACGACTCGGCTTTTTTTGCCCATTTTGAAAAGCGCTCGTTTCATGCCGATCCCGTACATGCCGACGGTGTGTATACCTGCGTCTTTTTCCGGGTCGTCCCGACCCATTTTGAATGCGCTTTTTATCGCTATGTCGGTCGGTATGCCGCCGCAGTTATCCCAAATTTCGAATTTATCTTTATTAGCCGTTATTTTCGCCCAAAAACCGGAATACGGTTTTTCTTTCGATTCTTCGGAGTGCAGTTGGCGTTCGATACCGTCAACGCAGTTGTCCAATAAATCCAAAATAGCGTCTTTTAACTCGATATCCCGCGTCAGCATCGAAACGAAAAATCGTTTCGATGGATGCGCGTCGACTTTTGCCGGCGTATTAGTCATATTTAATTCCCTTTGGCTTGATTTAAAAATTTTATGATGGTTTCTTTTAATTCTTCTACGTCTTTAATTTCGCATTGCCATACAACCAATGCTTGCCAACCTAAATGAGTCAGGGCGGAAATGTTAGCGGCATCTCGTTTCCGATTGGCCAGTAGCTTCGGCAGCCAATAGTCTAGGCGGGATTTAGGCAGTTGGCCTTTTTTGCATCCATGGTAATGCCAAAAGCATCCGTGCACGAAAATCGCCTTTTTACGGCTCGGAAAAACCAAGTCGGGTTTTCCCGGTAAATTTTTCCCATGCAATCGGTAACGGTAACCGAGGGAGAAAACGAGCTTTCGAACTTTAAGTTCGGGCGACGTGTTCTTACTCCGAACTTTGCTCATAATTTCAGTACGTTTTTCTTTGCTTACCCTATCCATTCGGTTGTCTAAAAATCTAATCGTCCGGAAGTAGCGATCACATATTCCTTCGTCCGTAAACCTTGTAGTCAATCAAGGGAAGTTTAGCAACCAATTTCGGCGCCTCTTTGCAGTCATGGACTTCCCCGCCGGTGACCGAGAAGCGGATGGGAAGTCCGACTGCATCAACGGCCATGTAAATTTTCGTCGTGTTACCGGCAACCGATTTCCCGATTGCTGTTTCCTGTTCATGGGCTGCGCCGCTGCTATGCTGGTGGGCTTTCACGATACTGCCATCAAGGAATGTCCATTCCAAATCCGGTTCCACAGCCAGTACTCGAAAGAGTTTTATCAATTTTTCTTGAAGCGACCAAGCATTAAAGCGCTTATAGATCGCGTTCCATTTGCCAAAGGCAGCTGGCAAGTCTCGCCACGGACAGCCGACTCGCATCCGATAATAAATGTCTTCAACCGTTTGCCGAAGCGTCGGTTTGTCATAAACCCCCAAATTCAGCAGGGCGGATTTCGGTTTATTCCAATGGTCGTCCGCAAACAGTTGTCGCGGCATTGATTGCTTGCTCTATGATTGAAACAACAATCCTTGCGGCGGAATACCGGGATTTCAAGGGCTAGAGCATTTTCATATCGCGTGTAGGGTCGCAATGCCATTAAGTCAAACCGTCATCTCGGCAGGGATTGCCGAGATCTAGAGTACAGGGATGTATTAAAGCTTGCCATCCTTGGCTTCTGGTTTCCGGCAATCCCTACCGGAATGACGCATTTTCCTTAAAAGTCCGTACACCCGAAACGAAAATGCTCTAGTTCCCAAAATGGCAACTAGTCCCTAGTATAAGAGCTTCCTTTGATGTGTCAACACAATTCCAGACACATATTCAATTTGCCGGCGCATGATTAAAAAGCAGATTTGCCAGTAATAAATCATTGAGAGCCTACTCGAATCTTTGATATTACAGCATCAGCGTACGCTCCTACACTTGGCCACGTATGCTTTAGCGTTACGAGATGAATATCTGCTGGAAGTGGCTTTGCGTTTTCCCAACGTCCAGCTTTTTTGGCCAGCACATAGAGTAATTTATTTATTAGCTCATCGCTCATCCGTGTGCCATTGGGTAAAGAGATTAAGGCAAGTTTGAACGATTCTCCTTCACGCCACTGAAATTCGATCAAACTGTAGACTTCGTGCTTGTGAATTACATCGGCGATTACTACTGCGCGTTTGATTTTCCGTCCGGAATCCAGATAACTCCATTGTTTGGTCCATCGAGGCTTTGTTAGCGGAATGTGTGCTATGAAGTCTTTTATCGGCCGAATTCTAGCCAGGTATCCTGGTAACGCATTCAAATATCCTATCATAGCCTCGAAGTTTTCGAAGCTGACCTCTAGAGGAGCCTGGCGTATATGTTCAGTTTCTACCGCTGTTGGAGTCACCCCGTTGTCCGAATAGGTGCCATCACCAGTACCGAGTACATCTGTTGGCAAAGCGAGGGGGCGAACAGCATCGGCGCTAATGTAATAGCACATCTCCTTTTCTGGCTTTTCCAGCTCCATGTTGGACAATGCGCCAAACCGATCTTCTGGTAGCGTAATAACTGCCGATTGCATGTTGTTGGAGGGTTCGTTGTCGCTTTGCAACTCCCCGTCGGCTATATTCTTGCCCGAATCCGGTTTGGCCGGAAACGCCGGTTTTTTCTGCTCGTCTGGAAGGTCTTCGCCTTTTTCCGGCCGCAGGTTGCTATTATCTCGATCGCAGGTGATTGCATTAAAAGGAAACTGCCCGGTGCAGTGTTCCAAGGCGAAAACGATATAACGCCAGCCGCTGTCATCTGGCGTTCGCATCGGTTTTACCCGTGCTCGCAGGTTGGTTGGACCAATGAAAGGGAATCTCGCCTCAGGATATAAGCGTGGTTTGTTTTGTACCGCCTCCTTGATCATCGAATCATGTACGAGAGTGGCTCCAGCAAAGGCCTCTTGGTTGTTCAGAATGCGACCAATAATCCAAGCGTCTGCATCGGCAAACTCCTTGCGCAGTTTGAGCAAACAGCGTTTTTCCTGTTCGTTGAAACCGCACTCGGTCGGATTTACGATCAAGCCAAGGTCATGACGGAAGTCGCCGGCAAAGATGGCCTTAGCCAAGTCGGTAGATGTGGCGTAGTAAAATCGGATAACCTCGGCAATAGGTACAATGATGCCGTAGGGATCATCACGCCATTTAATGGCTAAGCAGTTTGCTGCGAGCCCGGCGCCGATTTGATGGAAGCGCTTGAGGATGAGAGGGTGTTCGTCTACCTTGGCATCGGACTTAACTAAGCGAACCGTATCAGGGGTGATTGCTAGGTTATGGAATATTTTATCTTTGCCCGCCACCTCAACGAGGCAGCGGCGATTGAGCCAGAGCGATCCGATGGTGACAAGAGGGAGCTGGCCAATACCGATGCTGATTGTCCGGCGCTCTTCGTGATTGACCGCGCTAGAGGCGGCGTAGTCTGCTACACCGTCCAGCAGCGGACTGATAATGAGCTGAATTTTAGGTTCGGTGGGAATCATGTGATTACGCTCTACGCCGCCGAACCAATCTATTCGCCAGATGCGCCCATCATCTGGAAATTCTTTGATCCTTGGGATTGCTTTTCGCATGATTGTTACTCAGTAGCGTTTAGCGACGTAGTGTACAAATTAGCGATGTTCAGTACAATTAAGCGTTGGAATTGTCACAGTCGCTGAGGACGCCTTGCGCCTGCAAGTCGGCATGATAGGACGAACGCACCATCGGCGCGCTGGCAACCTGTTCGAATCCCATTTCCCTCGCAACCCGGCCG
>Ga0208625_100315_pt1 | contig 12891 bp, 10 predicted proteins | sample LakWasMeta8_HOW4_2_FD_183858 | JGI IMG/M metagenome (GOLD analysis project Ga0208625, IMG submission 183858) | Freshwater sediment methanotrophic microbial communities from Lake Washington under simulated oxygen tension - Sediment Metagenome... | ecosystem: Environmental > Aquatic > Freshwater >... | reverse complement strand
CGATGCGGACATCCTCGGCGATACGCCCGTCCGGATTGTCGTGCTCGCCCGGCATGAAGATGACCTGGTATTGCCGGCCATCGTCCATCCACAGCCCGCTGACCCGCTCGGTCAGCCAGCTGCGCCAGCCGATCTGCAGACTCCGCTTGACCGTCATATGCGTCGAGGTAATGGCGATGCCGGCTCCGAAGATAATCACCAGCAAACCGATCTGCTGGATCAATCCCGCCATCGAATGTTGTTCGAGCGCATCGAAAAGCGCGGCGCTCCAGGCATTGATCACGACCGCCATGCCGATCTGCATCACGGTCAGCACGGTCAAGGCCAATGTGCGATTGCGGATGAAGCGTTTATTTTCGGAATTCCAATAAGGTCCGGCCAGCGCGACGAACTGATGAAAAAATCCCTTGGCGTTGAGCATAGGCAATTCTCCATGGAGGGAGATAAAAATATAGATGCATTCCGCTGAAATAACCTATCGCCCGGCTGCGAGCCGATTCGAGTCGTTATCCGCTAAACGGAGCACGTAAAACGCCCGATTGTAATTGAATTCCGCATTGATTGAATACAGCTTTTTGCTTCGGAGTCGTCACCTAGGCAAATGCGAGTTTATCCCTTGCCAAGCACCCAAGCCGGATGGCGGCGATTTAGCCAGTCACGCGCGCCCTGCCCCGCGCACAAGCCGGTGGCGAAACAGGCCGTGAGCAGATACCCGCCGGTGGGAGCCTCCCAGTCGAGCATTTCACCTGCGACAAAAACGCCGGGCAGAGCGGTAAGCATCAGGTTTTGATCGAGGCTGTTAAAGCGCACGCCGCCGGCGGTGCTGATCGCTTCGGCGAGGGGGCGGGGGGTGCGCACGGTGATCGGCAAGGCCTTGATCGTCGCCGCCAGCGTGGCCGCATCGGCAAATTGTGCCTTACCGAGCACCTCGTGCAGCAAGGCCACCTTGACGCCGGTAAGGCCGACGCGGCTTTGCAAATGGCTAGAGAGCGACCGCGATCCGCGGGGATGACTGACTTCGGCCACCACCCGCGCGGCGTCGCGTCCGGGCGCCAGATCAAGCGTGAAGGTGGCGCTGCCGTGGGCATTCAACTGCTCGCGCAGCCGCTGCGAAAACGCGTAAACCAGGCTGCCCTCCACGCCATGCGCGCTAACCACCATTTCACCTTGGCGCTGCTCGGTGCGGCCCTGCGCGTCGGTAAACGTCAGCGCCACCGATTTGAGCTGTGCGCCGGCAAATTTATCGCGCAGATGCGCACTCCACGCCACCTCGAAGCCGCAATTAGCGCTTTGCAATGGCGCGATCTCTACGCCCCGAGCCTTGAGCCACGGCAACCAGGCGCCGTCCGACCCCAGTTGCGGCCAGCTGGCGCCGCCCAGCGCCAGCACCGTCGCCTGCGGCTTGAGCGAAATTTCGCCGCCCGGACTGGCCAGCCGCAACGCGCCGTCGGCATCCCAGCCCAGCCAGCGGTGGCGCACATGCAGGCGCACGCCGGCACTGCGCAGGCGATGCAGCCAAGCCCGCAGCAACGGCGCGGCTTTCATCTGCGTGGGAAAGACTCGGCCCGAGCTGCCGACAAAGGTGTCGATACCCAGCCCGTGCACCCACGCGCGCAAGGCGCTCGGCGGCAGCCGGTCGAGAACGGCTTGCAGCTGCGGCCGGCGATCGCCATAGCGGGCGCAGAAGGTGTCGTCGTAGGCTTCGCCGTGGGTGATATTCAATCCGCCGATGCCGGCCAGCAATAACTTGCGGCCGACCGATGGCATGGCGTCGTAAACATCGACCTGCACGCCCGCAAGACTCAGCGCTTCGGCGGCCATCAGCCCGGCCGGACCTCCGCCGATAATGGCAACTTGCGGGGCGGTGTACTCGGTCATAAAGGGGGTCTGTTGGAGTTTGGCTAGGCGCGCATTTTAACCTAAATGCCGCCGTTAGCAATTCGGACACGCAAAAAATCCGCCTTGAATTATGTCCCTGGCGACCCTAGTATAAACAGCAAACCCACTTTAAAGAGCAATTAGTTATGACAACCCTCACGCCTTACGCGGCCATCGGCGGCGAACAGGCCATCCTCAGTTTGGTCGACCGGTTTTACTTCTATATGGATACCCTGCCCGAGGCGCAAGGCCTACGCGCCATACACCAGACCAGTCTTGCCTCCGCCAAGAGCAAGCTATTCAAGTTTCTGTCCGGCTGGCTGGGCGGCCCCAATTTGTTCATCGAAGAATTCGGCCACCCGATGCTGCGCGCCCGCCATTTGCCCTTCGCCATTGGCGAATCGGAGCGTGACCAGTGGATGCTGTGCATGAATAAAGCGCTGGACGAAATGACCATGGACCCGCAGCTGAAAACCAATATCCAAAATGCTTTGCAGCAACTATCCACCCACATGATTAATCAGGAGCCGGCTCAATAGTCTGCGGCGGCCTGTTGACCTGGATTTTAAAAACCGAATCGGCACGGCCGTGCCCCATGCGCGGTAGTCAGCCCTTGTTACCGGTCCCCGTCAAAACCTCCCATTCAGATAAAATAGCCATCGCCTCTTCCGTGGTGCTGCCGCAGGCATCTTCGGTCGCCTGAAAGCCGCTGCACACAAGAGGCCGGCTAGGCTGCAAGAAAATTGAACATTTATTTTCACTATCCAAATGCAGGCAACGCACCCCAGCGGGTTTACCGAAAGGATGTAAAGGCGTGGCTGAAGAAATAGATGGCGCGATACAACAAGCGCCACAGCCGATTCGACACTGCATCAAATAACCTCATCTGTTTTTAAGGGGCCTCATACAGCCGATTAACGCCGCGTGGGCATGCAATCCACTTTAACATTGACCACTTTACTAGAAAAACGCCAAATTCACTGGGGTAAGATACTGATTGAGCCTTGCGGTCATCTTGGTGTCTGGAAAATTTTCAATGTTGACTTACCTGAGTCCCTGGTAATTTTTTCAGGGTGATTAACGGCACCGTTTTCGCTCGCCGGTTAATGTCAACGTTTTATGTGCAAAATCCCCCAGCCACCCTGTACACTGATAACTCAAAAAATCCAACCCCCCGAACACGAATGAAATTGAAGTTAACCCTCTCCCGTTTAGAAAACCTGTTGATGACCGCCTGCGACGACCTGCGCGGCAGCATGGATGCCAGCGAATACAAGGAATATATCTTCGGCATGTTGTTTCTGAAACGGGCCAGCGACCTGTTCGATCAGCGTCAGGCCGAACTGCGCAAACAGTTTGCCGCCCAGGGCATGTCACCGGACGATATTGAAGGAGCACTGAAAGATTCGGACCACTATTCCGGCAAATATTTCTTCGTGCCGCCGCGCGCCCGCTGGAATCAGGGCTGGCAGGAAGCCGTGGTGGAGAACGGCCAGAAAAAGACTATCGACCGTCCGGCGCTCAAGCACGTCAAGGAAAACGTCGGCTCCGCCCTGAACAAGGCGCTGGAAGCGATCGAAGACCATAACATGGACGCCTTGCAGGACGTGCTCAAGGGCATCAACTTCAACCGCAAGATCGGCCAGCGTACGCTGGATGACGATACTCTGGCCGACTTCGTGCAGAACTTCGAAAAAATCCCGCTCAAGGACAGCGACTTTGAATTCCCCGACCTGCTTGGCGCCGCCTACGAATGGCTGATCAAATACTTCGCCGATTCCGCCGGTAAAAAAGCCGGCGAGTTCTATACCCCCGCCGAAGTGGTGCGCATCTGCGTCGAAATCTGCGATCCGGAAGAAGGCATGAGCGTTTACGACCCGACGGTGGGCTCCGGCGGCATGCTAATCCAGATGCGCGACTACCTGCGCGAAAAAGGCGGCAGCGCCGATGAACTGGCGCTCTACGGCCAGGAGAAAATGGGCACCACCTGGTCCATCTGCAAAATGAACATGCTGCTGCATGGCATTTCCCATGCCGATATTCGTCAGGAAGACACCCTGCGCGAGCCGCAGCATCTGGACGAAACCAACGAATTGAAACGCTTCGACCGCGTCGTCGCCAATCCGCCGTTCAGCCAGAACTACATCAAGAAAGACCTGAAGTTCTCCGGCCGTTTTCCGGTGATGATGCCGGAAAAAGGCAAAAAGGCAGACCTGATGTTCGTGCAGCACATGCTGTCGGTGCTCAAGCACAATGGCCGCATGGCGACGGTGATGCCGCACGGCGTGCTGTTCCGGGGCGGCGAAGAGCGCGAAGCGCGCAAGCATTTTATCGAGCACGGCTATCTGGAAGCCATTATCGGTCTGCCCGGCAACCTGTTCTACGGCACCGGCATTCCGGCCTGCATTCTGGTGATGAATAAAGACGGCGCCGCCAACCGCGACCATGTGCTGTTTATCAACGCCGACCGCGAATACCGCGAAGGCAAGGCGCAAAACCATCTGCGCCCGGAAGACATCGACAAAATCATCTACGCCTATCGCGCCAATCGGGACATTGAAGCCTATTGTCGAAAGGTGCCCAAAGCGGAGATCGTCGCGGAGGACTACAACTGCAATATCCGCCGCTACGTGGACAACGCCCCGCCGCCCGAGCCGCACGATGTGCGCGCCCATCTGCATGGCGGCGTGCCGAAGGTCGAAGTCGAAAGTCTGGCGCGCTTCTGGCAAAACTACCCGCAACTCAAAGAGGATACTTTCATCAGTCGCGATGAAGCCTATCTGGATTTCGCTCCGGTTTTAGCCGACAAGCGTGATATCGCCGACTTTGTGGCAACACACCAAAGCGTGACCAGCCGCCACGAAGAATTCATGCAAACGCTGGAAAACTGGTGGCAGGCCAACTTGCCGATAGTCGAAGCGTTGGCGCCCGATGCCGCGAACCAGGAAGGCAAACCGCGCAATGTCTATGTGATGCGCCGCAGTCTGCTGGCCAGCATCGAACAGGCACTGGCAGGACAAAACCTGCTGACCCCTTTCCAGGTGCGCGGCGCCTTTGCCAACTATGTCGAACTCCTCAAGGCCGATTTTAAATCCATCGCCGCCAGCGGCTGGGGACCGGAACTGATCCCGGACGAGGACATTCTGCAAAGCCAGTTCCCGGAAGTGCTGGAAGCGTTGGAACAGGCCCAATCCCGACTGGCCGAACTGCAAGCCCTGTTTGCCGCCGCCGATGAGGAGGACTTTGAAGACAGCGACGACACCGGCGTGATGAATTCAGATCAAGTGAAAGATCTGAAAGCCCGCCTGAAAGAAGCCAAAGGCATGGCCAGGCTGTGCAAGCGCGACCCGAACATGGGCGATGCGGAGCTCTATCAGCGCGAAGCCGAGCAGATCGAGGCACAACTTGATCGCCACAAAGTACTGGAAGACGAAGTCAAAACGCTCAGGGCTATGATAAAAGGAATCGAGGGGAAGCGCGACGAACTGGTGCAAAGCGCCCGCGAAAAAATCTCCACCGACGAGGCCCGCACGGTGATTATCGAACGCCTGCGGCAACTGTTGATGAACATCTACCGCGCCTATCTGCGCTCCGACCAGCGCGCCTGCATCAGGTCCATTGAAAACCTGTGGAGCAAGTACGCGGTGACCGCCAAAACCATCGAAGCCGAACGCGATGCGGCGTCGCAGCAATTGCAGGCGTTTTTGCTGGAGTTGGGGTATGAGTGAAAAAATACCCGAAGATTGGGAACTGTTTTCAATAAAGCATTTTTTAGACGCCGAATCAGTTTTTTGCGATGGCGATTGGGTTGAAAGTAAAGATCAAGACGAGGAAGGGATTAATCGTCTTATTCAGCTCGCGGATATTGGGGATGGTGTCTTTTTAGATAAATCTGCAAGGTATATGAATAATGCCCAGTTCAGCAAACTTCGTTGCACGGAATTAAAGCCGGGGGATATTTTAATAGCCAGAATGCCAGATCCTCTGGGCAGAGCATGTTTATTTCCAAATCTAAACCAGCGTTGTGCAACTGTAGTTGATGTGGCAGTTTTGAGGTCTCCTAAGGCTAATGTAAATTGGCTGATGTATATGATTAATTCCCATAATGTCAGACGACAGATTGAATCGCTTTCGGCGGGGACAACTAGAACAAGAATTAGCCGTAAGCTTTTTTCAAATGTGCTTTTTTTAACGCCGAATCCTGCGACTCAAAAGTACATTGCTGATGTGCTGATGGTTATTGACCAAACCATCGAAAAAACCGAAGCGCTGATTGAAAAATACCAGCACATCAAAGCGGGGCTGATGCACGACCTGTTTACCCGCGGCATCGGCGCCGACGGCAAATTGCGCCTACCTCGCGAACAAGCCCCGGAGCTGTATCAAGAAACCCCGATTGGGTGGATTCCTAAAGATTGGGAATGGACAACTTTAGATACAGTCAACGAGAGCCTTGTGGATGGGCCGTTTGGTTCAAACTTAAAAACTGAGCACTATGTTTCAGATCCTGGGGTTCGAGTCGTTCGCTTACAGAACATTCAATTAACAAAATATAACGATGATGATAAAGCTTTCGTCAGTAATAAACATGCAGATAGCCTTTTTAGGAATAAAGTAATCGGCAACGATATTCTTATCGCTGGCTTAGGCGAAGATCGTTATCCTGTCGGAAGAGCATGTCTCTACCCTGATGACCTTCCTCCAGCAATTAACAAAGCTGACTGTTTTCGTTTACGTTGTGTGGATAGTTTGATGAGTAATGGATTCCTTATGTACTTCCTAAATACATCATCAGCAAGAGCGCAAGTTAGAAAGTATGAACAAGGGGTTACTCGGCCAAGGATAAATCTTGGAAACATGAAGAAATTGATCGTTCCACAACCCAAGTTGGAAGAGCAAAGTAAAATCTTCGAAAAACTGGAGCATTTGGGCGCTAAAATCGATCTGGAAACAAAAGCGAAAAATAAGTTATTAGACAAAAAATCCGGCCTAATGCACGACCTGCTCACCGGTAAAGTCCAGGTCAATGTCAACGAACCCAACACGGCGGCAAAGGCATGAGCAACGAACGCCCCGCATCCCTGAATCCTCCGCCCAGCGGTTACGCTGAATGGCTGATTGAGCTGAAACAGCGCATCCACACCGCCCGGCAGCGCGCTGCGCTGGCCGTTAACCGCGAGCTGGTGGGGCTGTACTGGAGTATCGGCAGCGAGATTCTGATGCGTCAAGCCGAGCAAGGTTGGGGCGCCAAGGTGATTGATCGGCTGGCGCATGATTTGCGCACGGCCTTTCCCGAGATGAAGGGCTTCTCGCCGCGTAATCTCAAATACATGCGCGCTTTCGCCGAAGCCTGGCCGGATGCGGAATTTGTGCAAGGGGTGCTTGCACAATTGCCCTGGTATCACCACTTGGCGCTGCTGGACAAGCTGCCCAACCCCGAAACTCGCCGCTGGTACGCCGCCAAAGCGATTGAACACAACTGGTCGCGCAATATTCTGGTGATGCAGATCGAAACCCGGTTGCTGGAGCGTAGCGGCGCGGCAGTCACCAACTTCGAAGCCAGTTTGCCCAAAGTACAATCTGATCTGGCGCGCGAGTCGCTGAAAGACCCTTATCGTTTCGACTTTCTCGGCCTGACCGACGAGGCGCAGGAGCGCGAGATCGAAAACGCCTTGGTGAAGCACGTGACCGAATTCCTGCTGGAGCTGGGTGCGGGCTTTGCGTTTGTCGGGCGACAGGTACTGTTGGATGTGGGGGGAGACGAGTTTTTCATCGACCTGCTGTTCTACCACCTCAAGTTGCGCTGCTATGTGGTGATCGAACTCAAGGCCGGCAAGTTTATGCCCGAACATTTGGGGCAGCTTGGGTTTTATCTGACCGCTGTGGACCGCAAGGTCAAAAGCGAGCATGACAACCCAAGTATTGGCCTTTTGCTGTGCAAGAGCAAAAACAAGGTAGTGGCCGAATATGCCTTGGGCGATAAGAGCCAACCCATGGGCATTGCCGAATACAAACTGCTCGACTCTCTGCCTGCCGAACTACAAACCAGTCTGCCCAGTATCGAGCAAATTGAACAAGAGTTGGCAGGCGGCGATGATTTTGCTCAGGAGGATGAAGAGGCATGAGCGAATACATCGAAGTCGAACAACTTTTTTGCGGCAGTCGGACACAATATCCCTGCGGATGATCCGGCCGAGTAAAAACCAGGCATTGGATTTGCATGCTATCAATGCTATCATTCTGCCAATGCAGCAATTACGATGAGGTAAGCAACGATGGCTAATTTGATCGTGCGCAACGTGGACGATGAAATCGCGAATGCACTGAAAATGCGGGCCAGCCGCCACGGCATCAGCGCCGAGGCCGAACACCGGCGAATTTTGGAGCAGGCGCTGACGCGCCCGAAAAAACGGCCTTTTCTCGAGGTGTTAAGCCAGATTCCCGATGTGGGCACCGATGAAGACTTTGCCCGGGTAGAGGATCAACAGGCTCCGAACCCGTTTGACTGATGTACTTACTGGACACCAACATCGTCAGTGAAATGCGTAAAAAAGATCGGGCAAATGCCGGGCTCAGACGTTTCGTTCGTCAACTTGCCGACCAGGATGCGCAAACCTATATTAGCGTGGTCACCGTCGGCGAGTTACGCCGTGGCGTCGATTTGATCCGGCACAGGGGCGACCTGGATCAGGCCCGGGCGCTGGAGACCTGGTTGCAAATCCTGTTAAATGATTATGCTGACAACATCCTGGATTTTGGCAAAGAGGAAGCCCAGATCTGGGGGCGGTTGCGTGTACCTCATCCGGAAAATGCCCTGGATAAACAGATTGCCGCGACCGCGTTGAGCTATGGTTTTACCCTGGTGACACGCAACGTGCGGGATTTTGCCTTTACCGGCGTAACACTGCTCAATCCGTTCGAATAGCCTGATGTCTGAATACACCGAAGTTGAACAGCCCTTCCTGCACCAGTTGCAAGACTTGGGCTGGGAGATCGTCGACCAGGGGCCGGATATTCCATCCGACCCGAGCAAAAGCCTGCGCCTGAATTTTCGCCAGTGGTTGCTGCCGGAAGTTTTTACACAATCCGTCGCGGCGTTGAACACGACCGCCAACGGTACGCCCTGGCTGACCGATAAACAACTGCAGGATTTGCAGGACCAGGTTCTGCGCCAGCCTAACCGCACCCTGCTGGAAGCCAACGAGGCCATACAGAAGCTGCTGTTCAAAGCTCAGGTGGATATGAGCGAGGTCACCGGCGAGCAGGACCCGGTGGTCAAATTGATCGACTTTGCCAACCCGGAGAACAATCATTTTCTCGCGATCAACCAGTTCCGCATCGATACGCCGGGCGGCGTGAAGCAATTCATCATTCCCGACATTGTGCTGTTCGTGAACGGCATTCCGCTAATCGTGGTTGAGTGCAAAAAAGGCGGGCCAACCTGCGCCAACCCGATGGCGGAAGCCTTCGAGCAGTTGCAGCGTTATATGAACCAACGCAAGGCGACGAAGCAACAAGGGTTGAAAGAAGGCGAACCGCGCCTGTTTCACTGCAATATGCTGCTGATCCGCAGCAGCGGCGTCGAAGCCGATTACGGCACCATCACTTCCGGTGAAGAGCATTTCTACCCCTGGAAAACCCAGTGGCCACAGCCGGACAGCGTGGCCGAAGGCATGAACCAACAGCAGAAGCTGGTCAACGGCATGCTGAACAAAGCCAACCTGCTCAGCATGCTGCGCACATCCAGCGTGTTCATGGATACCGACGGCGGCCCGCGCATCAAGGTGGTGTGCCGCTACCAGCAGTTCCGAGCCGCCAATAAAATCATCGAGCGGCTGCGCAACGGACAATCCGTCGAGGAAAAAAGCGGCGTGGTCTGGCACACGCAAGGGTCCGGCAAAAGCCTGACCATGGTGTTTGTGGCCCGCATGCTGCGCGCCTCCCGCGACCTGAACGATTACAAGATTCTGCTGATCAACGACCGGGTGGACCTGGAAGACCAGCTCGCCGAAACCGCCACCCTGATCGGCGGCCGGGTGCATGTGATCGAAAGCCGCAAGAGGCTGCGCGAACAACTGGCCACGGACAGCTCCGACATCAACATGGTGATGGTGCACAAGTTCCAGTTGCACGACCAAAGCTTGCCGTTGAAAGTCGCCGAAGCCCTGGGCACCTATCAGGCCATCCCATCCAGCCAGACTTTCGGAGTGGTCAATAACTCCTCGCGCATCGTACTGATGATCGACGAGGCGCACCGGACGCAAAGCTCGGATCTCGGCGACAACATCTTTGAAGCTTTCCCCAATGCCGCCCGCATCGCCTTTACCGGCACGCCATTGATTACCGAGCGCCACGGCGAAAAGAAAACCGTGAAGCGCTTTGGCGATTACATCGATACCTACCGGTTGATGGATGCGGTGGAAGACGGCACCACCTTGCAGATTCTGTATGAGGGCCGCACTGCCGACGCGGCACTGAACGATAAGCACGGCTTTGAAACCCGGTTTGAAAATCTGTTCAAGGATCGCAGTGAAGAAGAGCTGTTGGCGATTAAGAAAAAATACGGCGCCACCGGCGATTTGCTGGAAGCCGAGCAGCGCATTGCCGCGATTGCCAAGGATATGGTGCAGCATTATCTGGAACATATCTTTCCCAATGGTTTCAAGGCGCAGGTGGTGTGCCACTCCAAACTGGCGGCGGTGCGTTACCAGAAAGCCATTCATCAGGCGCTGACCGACACCGTGGCCGAACTGGAAGCGGTGCCGGAATCGGATGCTGAGCTGATCCGTAAAATTCGTTTTCTGAAAGCGGCGGTGGTAATTTCCAGCGATGGCACCAACGAAGCGGCCTATATCACCGAAGCGCGCAAGCAAGCCAAAGCCTGGAATGCGGTGGATAATTTCTGCAAGCCGTTCGACTTTGACGATCCGGACAAATCCCATAGCGGCATCGCCTTTCTGGTCGTGTGCGACATGCTGCTGACCGGCTTTGACGCGCCGATCGAGCAGGTGATGTATCTCGACAAGAAAATCCGCGAGCACACCTTGCTGCAGGCCATTGCCCGCACCAACCGGGTGAAGCAAGGCAAGCAGCGCGGCTATGTAGTGGATTATATCGGCCTGACCGACAACCTCACCGACGCTTTGACGTTGTATGCCGCTGCCGATGAACAGCAGGAACTTGCCCTGGGGCTGAAAAATATCACCTCGGAAATGCCGGTGCTGGAAGAGCGCTACCAGCGCCTGTTGCAGTTATTCAGCGAGCACAAGGTCGCCAAGGTACGCGAGTTTGTCGAGGGCCAGTTGGCCAGTGTCGAGGAAGATGCCGCCGTGGTGCATGAGGCCGTCAAGCTTCTGAAGGATGAGAAAATCCGCGCCGACTTTGACGTGTATCTGAAAAAATTCCTGATGAGTCTGGACATCATTCTGCCGAACAAGGCCGCCCATGCGTACCGGGTGCCGGCCAAACGCCTGGGTTATATTTTGCGGGTGACCAAAGAGCGTTATAAAGACACCAGCCTGAATCTGGGCGATGCCGGGCAGAAAGTGCGCGATCTGATCAACGAGCATTTGATCAGTCTGGGCATCAACCCCAAGGTGCCGCCGATCGAGCTGTTGTCGGAGGACTTTATCGCCAAGTTGAATGAGCACGCTGGAGGCAACGCGGAAGCCAAAGCCAGCGAAATGGAACACGCCATTCGCAAGCACTGCACCGTGCATCACGATGAGGACCCGGCGTTTTATAAAAGCTTGGCGGAGAAGGTCGAAAACCTGATTGACCAGTATCAGGATCAATGGGATAAACTGGCCGAGGAGCTGGAAAAACTGCGCGCCGTGGCCATTGAAGGCCGCAAGCAAGGCGAGGAAGGCATGAGCAAGGAAGCAACGACATTCTACGAGCACATTGCCAATGAAGCCTTTGACAACGGTGAAGTGCCCGCTGACGCCAAACCCAAAATGAAGGCGCTGATGGAGGCCATCGTTGAGACCTTACAGCACAGCATTGGCAGCATCGATTTCTGGCACAATAGCGACAAGCAAAAGAAAACCCGCAGCGAAATCAAAACCGCGCTGACCCTGACAGGCATTGCCGAATTGAAAGAAAACCGCGAACGTATCGCCATCGAAATCATGAAACTGGCCAAGAATCGCCACGACGAATTACTGAAAGGCGCGGCGGGAGTTAACAACGCATGAATACGCGCCGTGTCCGAGACATTGAATACCAGTTGCTGCCAGGCAGCCCGCGTAAAACGACCGATATCGTGATCGAACGCAACGGCGTCGTAACCGTGCGCCCGCCTGAAGATTACACGCCGGAACAGGTCGATGCGGTGGTCGAAAGCAAGCGCCTCTGGATTTATCGTAATCTGGCCGAGTGGAAAGACCTGAACGCCAGCGCCGTGGCGCGTGAATGGGTCAACGGCGAAACCTTTTTATACCTGGGCCGCGCCTATCGCCTGTCGCTGGTATCTGATCAGGCTTGTGCCTTGCAACTGAAAGAAGGCCGTTTCTGTCTGAGCCGTGCCGTGATCGAACAGGGCGGCACCGAAGCTGCCAGGCAGACATTCGAATCTTATTTTAGTGACAAAGGCATGCAGCGTTTCAGTGAGCGGGTAGCCTACTTCGCGCCGAAGGTCGGCGTCGACGTCGCCGGCATTAAAGTGAAAGAGATGGGTTACCGCTGGGCCAGTTGCGGCAAAAACGGCCAGCTCAATTTCCACTGGAAGTGCATGATGGCGCCGCCCCGAATCATCGATTACATCGTGGTGCACGAATTGTGTCATTTTCATCACCGCGACCACACCGATGCGTTTTGGAATGAAGTGGACAAGGTGATGCCGGACTTTCGTGAGCGCAAGGAATGGCTGCGAAAGCATGGGGCCGGCTTGACGGTATAGGTTTAACAAAAATGAATTGCGGCCTTCATCGCTTTCGGAAAGGCACGGCCGGATCTGCCGCTAAATGTTTCTATGCCGAGTTCCGCTGCCCATTGCCGCAAGCGCTCCTGTCC
>Ga0208625_100314_pt1 | contig 12904 bp, 7 predicted proteins | sample LakWasMeta8_HOW4_2_FD_183858 | JGI IMG/M metagenome (GOLD analysis project Ga0208625, IMG submission 183858) | Freshwater sediment methanotrophic microbial communities from Lake Washington under simulated oxygen tension - Sediment Metagenome... | ecosystem: Environmental > Aquatic > Freshwater >... | reverse complement strand
CTGTTTTTCCATGGCCCTGATTGCCTCCAGCTTTTCTCGCAGCAGGCGGTTTTCATCCTTCTTTGATCCGGAAACAGGCGGTTCTTTCGATTCAAGTACGCTTTGCACTGTTTTTTGCTTGCGTTCGAAAGAGCCGAGCTTTCTTGATTGATTATTTAGGCGTTTTAAAGCTTCCGTGTGAATGGACGCTAATTTTTGTATCCGCTCATCGGTGATATGGATAGCGCGGACGCTGTCGAGAATCTTATTAATATCGCCACAAGAATCGGAATGTAATCGGCCCAGCAACAGATGCAATTGCACGCCTGGTCCGCCATTTTTGCTTTTGATTAATGTGTGACAGACTTCAGTCCGCGAAGTCGGAGAAATTTGCGCCATGTTGGCGCCGAAACCAAGCAGCTCATCAAAGTCTGAGGTCACATACGAATCGTTGTAAGAGCCTGCGCCTTGATTCCAATCATAATCGTAATGAGCGCAACCCGTTAACAGTAAAAGGGTCAACGCCAAGCTGATTTTTTGCATAAAGTGTAATAACGGGTTAGAGAAAATGGGGTAAATGTTTCAGGCTAGATCGAGAGCGGCAGTTGCACTCGCAGGCGGGCGCCATTTTGATCTTGTCTGGCGTCAATAATATCGACGTTACCCTGATGGTTGGCAACATATTCTCTGACAATAGCCAATCCTAAGCCAGGGCCATCGCCATTATCGCCGGATTGGGCATCTTTGCCACGGTAAAAGGGCTCAAACACATGCGCACGTTCATCAGGAGCGATGCCGGGGCCTTCGTCTTCAACTTCCAATTCCATTTGTGTGCCTGAACCGCGCAACATGATGCGGATTTCGCCGTTTGCGGGTGAATATTTCACCGCATTCGACAGCAACTGTTCGATGATGTTTCGCAACTGCTCATGGACACCGGAAATTTCCACCGGTCTGAGCAGCTTTTTCAGGGTAATCGATTTGGCTTGCAGTTGTGATTGAAACTCCTCAATGACAGACTCAAGCAAGGCTTGCATATTGACGGTTTCCTTGCGTTTCATTGCCGGTTTCGAGTTGATTTGACTGTAGCGAACCAATTCCTCGGACACTGTTTTCAGCTTTTCAACATTGGCGCTTAATAGTCGTGCGATGTCTTGTTGCGCATTATTCGGTGCTTCGCCCGTTTCATTAACAAGCAGCTTCGCACCTTCACGAATATTGGTCAGCGGCGCTTCTATTTCCAGCGCGACATTATGCATAAACTGCTGCTTAGATAGTTCCAGCTCCATTAAATGCGTGCGCAGCCATTCCAGGCGATCGCCCAGATAACGCAGGTCGGCTGGGCCGGTAACTACGACAGGTTCTTCAAGTTCACCCGACCCCAAACGGCGAATCGAAGTGTCCAGTTGCCGTAATGATCGAGACAGCACGGCCAGCAGAATGACAATAAAAATAAACGAAATTACCAGCAGCACTGCGCCTTTAACGAGTAGGCCTTGTTCCAGGGCTTCCGATTCCTGGCGCAATTCATTAAATTCATGATCGACGTGGTTTTCAAATTCGCGCGCAAGTTCAGCGGACGATTCGCGTAAGCCTTGAAAGGCTTCATCGACAGGCAATTTAAGATTATTCTCACTCGCCGAGCTAATAATTTGTTGATAGATCAGGTTTTCTTTTTCCGATAACTCGTTAACCAGCAGCGCGATTTTGTTGTCGACATGCAGTTTAAGTAACTCGCTTAAGGCTTGTTTGAAAGAAGCCCGAGTCGTTTCATACGATTGTTGTTCATAAGGCTGGCGCAGTGCAGGGTCGGATAGCAGCACGAATAATCTTGCCTTGCGCTCTATGTCGGAGGTTTTTTGTAAAACTAGGCGTATGGTTTTGGTCTGCTCAAAGACTTGCGAATTAATAGTCCTGCCCAATGCAGACGTTTCGCGCATACCAAAAGCTGCGTACATGACCGCCAAAAACAGCGGAATAACGGCAATTACAAAGCCCAAAACGATCAGGGATTTTAACGATAAAAAATTTTGCAGCTTCATCCTGCTAAATAGGGATGCAAACCAGCTATCTGATAAATCCGGTTTTTTGAAAATTTTTTGAATAGTCTGGGTAATAAACTCTTTCATTGATGTCCGTGGTTGAGCGTCAAAAATAATCTGTTATTCAATAAACCATTGGCGGTGCCGCGCTGTTTGGAAATCTTTTCTAAGGCAGCGAAAAATCCAAACGCAGCTCTAATATATCCGGTTTGCCGCTGGCTAGCCTGACTGAGCAGTCGCTATGATACACACTTTGTTTTGTATCGCTTAGCCTGTCTCGAGCGTATTCGCTTATCCCCTTACTCTATTTTTCTTAAGTTATGAAGCCATTGTTGCTCCTGTTTTTTTTCGCCGCACAGTTGGTGCAGGCCGCTGACTTATCGGGATTGCCGATAAAAAGTACCGTTGAAAACCCCGCGTTACTGCTTGAACTAGGCAATGTGCCGCTATCGACTGATATTGATAACAAAACCATGCGAGTAGTTAACGGGGAAGTTTCCGCGCATGAGGGCGATGCTTCGATTCAGACCGACAAGGATGAAATCAGCTCGTTGCATCCCGGCTTCGGCAGTTGGAAAGTTAATTTCCGCTTCAATCTTAAATCAGGTCTTCCAACCAAATCCTACTCTTTTTGGGCGCGCTGGCGGCAGGGCGGCGACCCTGCTGTCTGCGTGCAGACTTTTGAAGTCTGGGCCGGGCCTGATTCATCCAGGCTGGAGCTGCGCGGCACCTTAGCCATGAAACCCAAGGGGTGGGAATATGCCTGGATAGCTGCCGAAGTGCCGGTCAATCTTAAGGCCGACGATGTCGTCATCGAGGTGCGCGATAGCGGCGCGGGGCATGACGCCAAGGTTTTTGACGCTTTTCTGCTGGCGCCGCCATTGGCCGCGCTGCCTGCAACCGGGTCGGCAGACAAACCGCTGGTGCTGCTGGATTTGGGCAAGGCACCGGCTTTTGCCGCCGCCGAAAAAGATAACAGCCTGCAAGTTCAATTAGGTACTGCTTCTGCTGGGATGGGGGCAGAGTCTGTGCTGACCGAAAAAGATGAAGTACAGGTTTTTCATCAGGGCTTCGGCAGTTGGGACGCCAATTTTCGTTTTGAACTGATTCCGGCGATTGTGCCCGGACAGTACCGCGTGTTTACTCGCTACAAAAGCGGCGGCGAAGTCTCTCAGGTTGTACAACATTTCACCGTCAAGGCCGGAAGTCAGCCGGAACAACTGGCGATACGCGGCGATTTTGCGTTAACTAATACGGCACCTTGGGAATACCAATGGCTGCAATCGCCAACTACCGTCACCGTGTTGCCGGGTGATCGCTGGCTGGAAATCAACAACACCGGCAAGGCCGATGGTGCCAAAGTCTTTGACGCATTTTTGCTGAAACTGGAAACCCCGCTGGGTGACTGGATGAGCGCCGAACAGGCCCAGGCGCGGAATCGTTTTCTGGCATTGACCAAGGCCGTGCCAAATGCCCCGCAGCGTCTGCTTGTGCTTGACGGCAAAGGCGACAAGGATGAAATCCTGTTTCGCGGACTGGCTGCCGATGCGGCTCAAGCAAACTACGACAAGCTCCATGTATCTTATCTGATTGGCCCGAATGCTGAAGTCCTGGCTCGCAGCTTGAATATTTCCACGCTGCCCGCCGCGGTGATGACCGACGATCATTACGGTATGCTCGGCGTCTTATCCACGCCTAAAAGCGAAGCGGATGTCGCTAAATTTCTCACCGATCCCGACAAGTTCGGCACGATGCCCACACCGTCAGCCGTCCAAGGTGCTGCCGCAAAACCGCTAACGGCGGGTGTGCCGAATGCTTGGCTGGTCGGCGGCTTGCAAGACGGTTTAGCGGGTGTTTCGATACTCGGGCTCGATACCGAAACCGTGTTACGGCCTAATCCCAACCAACCTTACCTTAGTCTGCAAATGATGGGCGGGGAAATGCGCAGCTGGCAGGTCGCACCGACTCAAGCTAATGGCGTCGCAGTTATCGAGCCCAGCACCCAACATAGCTACGGCTGGTCGCGCGGTAGCGGTTATGCCCAGCTTTATTTGCATGTCGACCAGCCCACTCAGGCGCTGCTGCATCTGCAACAATCCGGCATCAAAACCGCAGGTTGGCTGGATGGGCAGCCATTCAAACTGACTGACGATCAAAATCCATCGTCCGGATTCAGCACTGCCGGCGAGAAAATAAAAACCTTACTGCACGGCTTGACCACCGAAGGCCTGGTGGCAACCGCGTTGTCGGATCAAACTGAAGCGCCGCAAGCAGTTACACTGAATCTAACGCCCGGTTGGCATAGCCTGCTGGTCAAACTGGTCATGCAGCATGGTCAAGGCCAGCGCTTTCAATTTTCAGGATTGTTTACCGATCCGGCGGGCCATCCGCTGAAATCGATTAAAACCCAAGTGACCGATCCAAGCGTCGATCTCGCGCTTAACAGTATCGCCGCCAAATTACGGCCGGTGATTTTTGTCGATGCCCCGGCCAATCTGCCGCGTCCGGGAGATCCAATCAAACTACAAGTCGACATGCGCTGGCATCCCATTTTGGAAGAAACCAGCTTGCCTGTGCCGTTGCCACGCTTTCAAGCAAAACTGCGTTTACGTTTGGTCGATTACAGCGGCAACGAGGTTGCGGTAAAGGAAATAACCGGTTTGTTCCCCGGTCAAGTCGAAGCAGACTTCGGCAAAATCGCCGACGCCGGTTATTACGCGATTTATCCGTCCTTGTACAGCACTGACGGCAAACTGATCATGCACTATCCCGCCGACGGCTTCTCGATAGTGCGCGGAGCCGCCGAGCAAAAACAGCGACTGGATAAGAAAAAACTCTGGAACAACGACTATTACGCGATGGCCGATGGCGATAAGAGCTTTCAGCAAGCAGGCGGCTATTTCGACTGGCTGGAGCGAATGGGGATTTATAAAACTGTTGGCAGCTATCCTGGTTTCGATCCGCAATATAAGGCGCAGTGGCAACAAGCAAAACAACGCGGCTTGGTCTTCTTTGCCGACTCATCGGGTGATAGTTCCTGGCTCAACGACAATCCTGCTGACGGCCAGAAATTCATCAACACGGCTGCAGAATTTACCCGTTTTTTTAAAGCCACTAACGAAATCGACATCCGTCACGAGCCGGAATGGCAAAAGCTCCGCAACCCCGCACATTGGGTCGAGCGGGCCAAATGGGAATATGAACAGGTGCATAAAGCTCGTGGCGACGCCCATTACCTCGGGAGTAGTCTGGTGCGACCGGGTGAAGGCGATTGGTTCAAACAGGTCTTACAGCTGGGTTTGGATAAATATCAAGATGCCTGGGACGTCCACGCCTATCCTCAGCAATCGCCGCGTTTCGGCGGGGCTATTGGAAATGGTACAAATGAGGATGAGCGCGGTGTACTGGCCGCTTACGCCAGTCTGGGCAGAAAAAATACCTTGCCGTTCTGGCTGGGCGAAACCGGCGCGAAAGCCATGCACGGATTGACCGGGCGCCGCTGGCAGGCCGAGCAAGTTGCGAAAATCATCGCTTGGGTCAACAGCCGCAGCGACTACCTGGGGTTGGCTTTCTGCATAGGCCACGAATACGATCTGGCTTATGGCCGGATCTGGGATTACTCCATGGGCCACAAACCCGGCGAGGCGGCTATGTACACCGCAGGTGCCTTAATTGATGGTTTGCCTTATCAAGCCGTCGATACCAAAGATGCCAATATTCAGGCGGCTTATTTCGGCGATACTTTTATGATTTGGCGAACCGATGAGGCTAATAGCAATTGGCAGCTTAAGCTTGATCAGGGTAAAGCCTGGCTGTTGGTGGATGTTGTAGGGCACAGACAGGAACTGCCGGTTGATGTCTCCGGATTTACTAACATTCCAATCTCCGCTAGCCCGGTGTATGTATTACCGAAAGCTGACTATGAACGTCTAACTAGACAATAAAATTGTTAAGTACACATCCCAAGCTTAAGGCGTTAGCTATACTCGAGTAGAATTATATTTTTGGTAGAGAAACATGCAGACTATGGACGCAGAACAGAACCTTATCAAAGCGCGTGATGAAGTTTTCCGAAAGATTGGAAGAAACTTGCTGAATGTTCAGAAAATAGAACTCATGCTCAAATATTTAATAGCCAATGGTCGGTTATCTGGTCATATGAGCGAATTAAATGACATTCTTGAGCGACAAGCATCGGCAGTTCACAAGCAAACGATGGGGAGTTTGGTCGGAAAATTTGTTGATAACACTTTCTTAGGTATTGAAGAGTCTAGCCAAACACCGCCTGAACCTAAGGAGTCATATTTCTCATTTTCATTCAATGTGAACGCAGATTCCCATTTTTACGAGAGCAAAAAACAAGCTTTGAAATCGCTGGTTGATGATCGTAATGATTTAATTCACCACCTGTTACCGCGATTTAATTCAGAATCTATTGATAGCTGTTTGGAGACCGAGCGTTACCTTGACGAGCAACGAGAAAAACTTATCCCTGAATATGATTATCTAAAATCGTTAATAGATGACCTCAATGAGATCAGAAGATTAAGTGCTGATTATCTTAGTTCTGATGAAGGCATAAAACAGATTGAATTGTCTTTCCTTCAACAAAGCCCACTGATCTCTTTGCTACTGAATATTTCTATCCAGAAGCTAAGATTAGATGGTTGGACATTATTGAGTGTGGCTGGTCCGGAAATCCGACGAATTTTGCCTGAAGAGATGGACCAAATGAAAAACAGATATGGATACAAAACCCTTAAGGAAATCATTTTGGCTTCTGAGTTTTTTGACATCCTCGAAGAGCCTACTAAAAAGGGCGGCGTTCGTGTGCTCTTTCGTTCAAAATCTGATCTGGCATACGCTGCTTTTAATCGTATATTGAGCTCATTGATAGACACATCAAAGAAGAAAGCTAGAGCTGATGGATGGACTTTATTGAGCATTGCCAGTCAGCAAATTGAACAGTTTTTTGCTGAAGACTTTGCGCTGATAAAGAAAAAGTCGGAAACCCAATCCTTGAAGGAATTGATTCTGGAAACGGAAATTTTTGATTTGCTTGAAGAGTCACTAGACAACGGTAGTCTCATCCATCTCTTTAAACCTAAAGCCGAATTGGGGCTACTTTAGCGAGTAGAGTGTTTGTGCCCACTCTACATGAATGTCGCCTTTTATACGTTCCTCCGATAGTTTTTGCATTCTGCATTGGATAAAAAACCAAACGAGATCTCGGTCATACTCCAATAACGTTGCTTGTTAACGGATAAATCATTTGATTGGGAAGGCTGCCGAAAGCGAGAAAGCCGTGATGGTGATAAAAAGAGCTGGCTTGTTCATCCTTAGCATCAACTATCAGCGCAAATACGGCTAATTCAGATCTGACTGATCGCATCATCGAATCCCAAAGCAGTGCGGCCCCAAGCCGTTGCTGGCGATAATCGGTATGGACGGCAAGACGGCCGAGCCGGGCAACTGGAACGGCCTGATACCGGGGTAAACGTTTTGCCAATTGTTCGGGCATATCGACCAGTGGCACGCTGCCCGCTGAAAGGGTGTAAAACCCGGCAATTCTGTTCGTCTCGATGTCAACAGCAACATAGCATGCCGCTACCCGGCGGCGTATATCTTGGCTAACTTGTTTGTGGAAATAGTTGTCCAATGCTTCGACTCCGCACGAAAAATATTTTCGGTCATGTTCAGCCGTTAGCGGAATTATGGTGAAGCGCGCCATTACTGACCTTGGATCAAGTCAGCATGGGCTTTTGCGGCATTTTGCAGGGCTTGGTTGGGCGCGGGTGGGTTAATCAACAGGTCAACAAATCGCCGCTGATCTTCAAGAGACATACGGATGACGTTGGACTCTTCAATCGTCCGCTGCGCCATCTCTTGGGCGGCAGCTACAACAAAGTCACTCAGGCTGCGGCCTTGAATTTCAGCGGCACGTTTTATTATCGAGAGAGTATCTGCTGGCAACCTAGCTTCAAGGCGTGAACTGCGGGTGGTTTCTCTTGGCATAATAGCATCCTCTAACTTAAATATAGGTTTATTGTACGGTAGTTAGCCGGACAATAAAGAGAGAAATTGCAATAATTTCTTACCCCCTCATCCAATCCTAACTCAATCTTCATCAAATCTTAATCAAACCTCTAGGTTTGCTCTCATCTTGCTTCTGTAATATCTACGCCATCGTCGCGACATCTGCATTTTGTAGGTCGCAAACTTTGGGGATGGCGGTTGTGCCGCTCATCATTGAACACAACAGAACAGGGGTTTAGCGAATATGCCACTCGGCTTTGGAAACATTTTCAACGGGCTCTTTAAGCAATATGGTCACACGGTGATTTTATTGCTGCGGTTTATCGACATCACTATGTTGTTGGGCGCCGCATGGGTCACTCATTATTACTGGCTGCGCGAGTTTGTTATCGATCAGGATTATCGGATCGTCATTGCGCTGGGCATTCTGGCGGCCATTATCTTTTTCGAAATCGGCCAGGTGTATCGCCCCTGGCGTAGCGACGCGATGCGCGGCGAAATTCCACGCATCGTTAGGGCCTGGGTATCGGCCATCGTGTCGGTTATCTCCATCGTTGCACTGGTGCGTTTGCACTTTTGGTTTGGTTCCAGTTATCGCTGGATTATCACTTGGTGGGGTCTTGGTTTATTGTTTGTGCTGACTGCGCGTTTCCTGCTGTCCCAATTACTGCAGTTATTGCGGGCTCGTGGTTGGTCTCAGGGCCGTATCATCCTGGTCGGCTTAAACCAGATGGCGGTAGCAGTGAGTAGGCAGCTGAATCAATCAAACTGGGCCGGTTTGCAAGTGATTGGTTATGTCGATGATCGTGCCGAAGGTCGCAAAGCGGTGGCTGATTCGACTTTGCCGCGACTCGGCAGTTTGCAGGATCTTACCGACATTGTTACCAAAGAAGCTATTGATGAAGTCTGGATTGCATTTCCCGGTGAGTCACTTGCCGAACGTGCGCAATATCAATTGCGGCATTTACCGGTCAGCATCCGTTTGGTGATCGATTGCTTCGCGTTCAAGCAAAGTAAATTCCTCAGCTTAAACACAGTGGCGGGTATTCCGACGTTAGATTTTTCGGTGTCGCCGCTGCATGGCATTAATCGTTATATCAAAGAGATTGAAGATAGATTCTTCGCGTTCATTATTTTGACTTTGATCAGCCCGTTGCTGTTGTTCCTGGCTATCGGCGTCAAGTTCAGTTCGCCCGGCCCGGTGTTTTATCGCCAAGAGCGAGTCGGCTGGAACAATCGTTCTTTCACGATTTTAAAATTCCGTTCAATGCCGGTAGATGCTGAAGCTAAAACCGGCGCGGTATGGGCAAAGCCCGGTGAACAACGGGCGACTCGTTTTGGTGCCTTCTTACGCCGGACCAGTCTGGACGAATTACCACAACTGATTAACGTGCTCAGAGGCGATATGTCGTTGGTCGGGCCGCGTCCGGAACGCCCTGATTTTGTCGAAGTATTTAAAGAGCAAGTGCCTAACTACATGAAAAAACACATGGTCAAAGCCGGCATCACCGGTTGGGCGCAAGTTAACGGCTGGCGCGGCGACACCGACTTAAACCGTCGCATCGAACACGATTTGTATTACATCCAGCATTGGTCGATTTGGTTTGATTTAGAAATCGCCTTTCGCACCGTGCTGACCGGTTTTATCAATAAAAACGCTTACTAAGGAAAAATCTGCCATGTTTAAATTGATTCCCATCATGTTTGTTTCTGTACTGTCGGCCTGTGCGCTGGCACCCGGCATGGATATGAACACCGATAACGGTTTGTCTGAAATCGAGTTTCCGACCATGAAAGACGGCCATTTAGTTAAAGAGAAAGCTCGTATTGTGCCGATTACCGCCGACTTGATTATGGAAAGAGAAGCAGCCCGTCATCAGGCGGTCAACAATCTGCCGCCGGTCGATCCCATCAAAGCCACCTATCGGATTGGCCCGCAGGATCGTTTGCAAATCACCGTCTGGGAGCATCCGGAACTGAATGATCCCGGCAGTGAAAAAATTATGCCTGAGTTGGCCGGTAAAGTGGTTGATGAGAATGGCGACCTGTATTACCCCTATGTCGGCAGCATGCATGTGGCCGGCAAGACCGTCACTGAAGTGCGTGAAGATCTGACGCGTGAGCTGTCTAAATACTTTAAAAAGGTCAAGCTGGATGTCCGGGTGTTGTCGTTCCAGGCGCATCGAGTAGCGGTGGTTGGTGAAGTGACAACGCCTGGCGTACAAACCATGAACGAAACGCCGTTGACCGTTGCTGAAGCCATCACCCGCGCCGGCGGCGCAACCAAAGACTCTGACTTGAATAACGTCGCATTGGCGCGTGACGGTAAGCTTTATAAGTTGGATGTGCAGTCGTTATACGAAAAAGGCCAGACGCCTCATAACCTGCTATTGAAAGAAGGCGACGTGCTGAATATCGGCGATCAAAAAGACAACAAAGTCTTTGTAATGGGTGAAGTTAATCGCCAGCAGGCCATCCAGATCAATAAAGGGCGGATGAGTCTGTCGCAAGCGCTGGCTGAGGCTTCCGGGGTTGATTTCAATACTTCTCGCCCCGGCGATATTTACGTACTGCGTGCAGGCGACATGAAACCGGAGATTTTCCAACTGAATGGCGAATCACCCGATGCGATGATTTTGGCTGATCAATTTCCCTTGCAGGCACACGATACCTTGTTCGTGGGTACGGCCGGCGTGACGCAATGGTCGCGAGTGCTGAACCAGATCTTACCGGGCTCATTTACCGCCATCATGTCGCAAGCCGCGATGATGGGAATGTAAGGACGAGTTAGTTCTCCTCTTTGAAAAAGAGGGGCTAGGGGAGATTTTCAAAATAAATCTCCTCGATCCCCTTTACAAAAGGGGGGAAGACATTTAGAACTTTTTACACGATTGGGATCTGGACATGTATTCACAAAATGAAGCGACACCATTGCCGCCGATTAATCCATCCAGGATTGAAGAACAAGGCGTCAGTATTCGCGACTATCTCGACCTGCTGTTTGAAGGCAGAAAAACTATTTTTATAGCGCTGATTTCGGTGCTGTTTATCACATCGATTTACTTAGTGTTGGCACCGCGCACCTACAAGGCGGATGCGCTGCTCCGGATCGACAAAAATAAAGCGCTGCTGTCGGCCACATTGCGTAGCGATGCCAACCAAGCCCCTGCTGAAGCAGACAGCCCACGGGCACAACGTGAAGTGGAAATTCTGCGTTCTCGTTCCGTGCTCGGCAAAGTGGTGGAAGATCTGAACTTGATGGTGGAAGCCTCGCCAAGCTATTTTCCGGTTATCGGCGAAATGCTGGCGCGCAGGCATGACGTGCATGATGGCGTTGCCGATGCGTGGTGGGGATTCAGCCGTTGGGCGTGGGGCGGCGAAAAGATAAAAGTTGCCAACTTCACTGTGCCGGACCGTTATCTTGATAAAGAATTTACCCTGGAAGCATTAGATTCCGGTCGGTTCCGCTTGCTTGGCCCTAAAGGCCAAGAGCTGGCTGAAGGCCGGATTGGTGAGTCGGTCACTGCCGACATCGGCGAGTCTATCCCGGTTGCTATAAAGCTTGATGCCTTCGAGGCGCATCCGGGTACGCATTTTGAAGTGGTCCGCAAGACATCGTTGGCTGCTATCGAAACCTTGCAAAAAGCCTTTGCCGTTAAGGAAGTATCCAAAGATACCGATATTTTGAGTGTTGAACTTAAAGGTAGCGATCCTGAGCAACTGGCTAAATCGGTGAATAACATCGCCAATATTTATGTTAATGCGACGGTAAATTGGGAATCAGCCGAAGCCGGGCAAAAGTTGGCGTTTTTAGAAAGCCAGTTACCCGTTGTTAAGGAGCGTCTGGAAAAGGCAGAACAAGGCTTGAGCGCGTTCCGCCAACAACATGGCGCGGTAGACATCTCTGCCGAAGCTGAAATCCTGCTGAAACAGGCCGCAGAAATGGAGACCATGGGCATTCAGCTGAAACAAAAGTACGACGAGCAAAGCCAACGCTTAGAGTCCGCGCATCCCGACATGGTTGCCACCAACACGCAAATCAAACGCATCAACGGCAAGTTGGGGGCGCTAGAAAAACGTATTAAAGATCTGCCGCGCACGCAACAAAGCGTGGTCAGCCTGTCGCGTGATGTGCAAGTGAATACCGAGCTTTATACCTCGCTGCTGAATAGCGCTCAGGAACAACGCATCGCCGCGGCTGGCTCACTTGGCAATTCACGTATCGTTGATTTTGCGGTCACCCCGGAGAAGCCTTATTGGCCAAAGCCCGGCTTGATGTTGGCTATCGCCAGCTTATTGGGACTGAGCTTGGGTTCGGCGTTAATTTTCATGAGACATTCTTTACAACGTCACGACAATTATCCGGCGTTGCTGGAATATCAAGTGGGTTTGCCGTTGTTTGCCGCCATTCCACATAGCAAAAAGCAACGCAAGTTAGGCCGCCTGATCAATGGGGGCAGGGAACGTCAAGCCGGTATTCTGGTCAGCCAGGATCCGCTGGATATTTCCGTCGAATCGTTGCGCGGTCTGCGCACCACGCTGGAAGCGACCTTAGCCAGCAGTGAAAGCAAAGTCATCATGGTCAGCAGTCCGGCGCCGAGCATGGGTAAGTCGTTTGTCAGCACGAACTTGGCGGCGTTGCTTGCGAGCATCAAAAAGCGCGTATTAATCATTGATGCGGACATGCGCAACGGCCGTCTGCATGAAACCTTTGCGGTCAATAAACAGCCTGGTCTTTCTGACTTGCTGGCAGGCAGAGCGACCTTAGGCGAAGTGATTGTCAGCTTGCCCGATATTGGCATCGACTTGATACCGCGCGGCAGTATGGTGCTGAATCCGTCGGAATT
>Ga0208625_100311_pt1 | contig 12926 bp, 7 predicted proteins | sample LakWasMeta8_HOW4_2_FD_183858 | JGI IMG/M metagenome (GOLD analysis project Ga0208625, IMG submission 183858) | Freshwater sediment methanotrophic microbial communities from Lake Washington under simulated oxygen tension - Sediment Metagenome... | ecosystem: Environmental > Aquatic > Freshwater >... | reverse complement strand
GATTGGAAATAGTATCGAAATAAGCCGGGTATTCAGTGTGCCTTCTTGAGAGACAATGCCTCACTTTATGGCTGTCTCAAGGGAGGGCTTAAAATAAAGCAAAACCGCTAAAAGCACAAAGGCATCACCGTTTGTGACGGGATGCCTTTGATTTTGCTCCTCATGCAGATCGTGCAAATCGGAGAAACGGGTTAACAGCGGGATTATTGCGCGGTTGAACGATAATATTCAATGGCCGCCGCAACGCCTGCGCCCGGTTTGAAATCGAAGCCGTTGTCCAGCATCGCCATTTCAACACCGGCAATAGCGCCCAGCATGGAGACATCATTCATATCGCCGACATGGCCGATACGGAAGACTTTGCCCGCCACTTCAGATAAACCGGCACCTAAGGAAATATTGTATCTATCGAAAGCGGTGCTGATGACGGCACGCGCATCTTTGTCTGCAGGCACAACGATGGCAGAAACGGTATTGGATTCAAAACCGGGCTGTGCGCATAGTTTCAAGCCCCAGGCGGCAACGGCTCTGCGTGTGCCTTCAGCCAGACGGTAGTGGCGTGCGTAGACGTTTTCCATGCCTTCTTCGAGTAACAGATCCAGCGCCTTGCGCAAGCCGTACAGAATCGGCAGATTAGGCGTGTAAGGTGTGTAGCCGTCTTTATTGGCTGTCATCTGGTCTCTCAAGTCCAGGAAACAACGGGGATAAGTCGAGGTTTCTGTCGCCAGCAAGGCTTTTTGGCTGAAGGCCAGGAAGGCGCCGCCGGCGGGCAGCATAAAGCCTTTTTGCGAGCCGCTGATGGCGCCGTCTACACCCCATTCGTCCATGCGGAAATCCAGGCTGGCGATAGAGCTGACGCCGTCAACGAACAATAAAGCCGGGTGGTTGGCCGCGTTCATGGCTTTGCGTACGCCGCCGATGTCGCTGGTGACGCCGGTCGCTGTTTCGTTGTGGGTCGCCAGAACCGCTTTGATTTCGTGCTGGCTGTCTTCTTTCAAGCGTGCTTCCAGCTTATCGATCGGGATGCCTGTGCCCCAGGGTTCTTCATGCATTTCAACATCAAAACCCAGGCGTTTGGCCATGGCCGCCCATAAGTGGCTGAATTGGCCGAAACGATAAATCAGGACTTTATCGCCAGGATTCAAGGTATTGGTTAAGGCAACTTCCCAGCCCGCAGTTCCGGTGGCAGGAAAAATAAAGGCTTGTCCGGTTTCAGTTTTAAAAACTTTTTTCAAATCTTCTAAAAGCGGTTTTAGCAGATTAGGAAATACGGGTGAGCGATGGTCTTCCATGTCGACATGCATCGCATTCAAGACTTCAGTTGGCACATTGGTAGGGCCAGGAATATATAGGTGGTTACGACCAGCCATTGTATTGCCTCTTTAGTTGAGTAAATTATCGAAAGTAAGATTGGTGCGAGCCTTCATGCTTGTTGTTATACACAGGTCCCGGGTTCGGGTATCGGTCTATCCTGCGTTTGAGGGCAAATACAAATCCTTGTCAGAAGGATTTGTGCCGGAATACAGAGGGGAGGTTATTAGCCTGACAGCCCTGCCAGTATTACTGGGCTCAATATAACGAAAATCTTAAAGAGGCTCAAAAAAACGAGCAATGATGACATAGCCGCCATAAATCAGCAAGATTTGATTCTAATCTCGTGGCTTACCCACCGCACCCAAGCCGTTGACCGAACAGGAGCAGTGACGGGTTTTTGAATGTGTCAGAAACTTCACCGAGCTTCGCATCAATGATAATGACACGCTTGAATGGTGATCGAAAAATCAGACGAATAGCTGCGCCGCGAAATTGAATGCCCGATGCTGTAAAAACAGCACCACGAACTGACGCTGGCTATCAATTAAAACAGCCGACCAGCCTTTGGGATATCCCGAATAATTGAGGTTCTATCTCGTGCCTCGGGTAAGAATATTAGCAACTCAGACGCTACAAAAGTCACTGTTTCAATTAACTACGTACTAATACGTAAGCAAAGATGACACCTTATTAAAAATTAAGTCCCACTTTCACAATCAGGTATTTCCTGAGTTCCATATCAGGTGTTTACCCGAGTTTATTTGATTTGCTTTTGCTATATCTTGAGCTCCAGTGCAGCTTAACAGTGGCTGCCATTCTGGTACTTAACAAGAGCGCGCCTGGGCCCGGGCTCCAGTCCGAATTCAAGCCTAGGTTCAACTCCAGTTGAGGAATGGGTGTGGATTATTGATATAGGAACAATCGTCTATAGCAAGGTGCGTCGATCTAAACCCCTGGTGAGAGCAAATCCTATAGTGAGGTGTAAAATGAAAACGAGACACACAGCAATTGCATTAGCAATTGCAGCAGCGAGCTTATCCGCACACGCCGATCTGGCGCGTGTCGGGCCTGCTAACTTGCCATCTCCGGCTGGACATGGTTTTCCGCTTTGGTATCAGGACCTGAACGGCATGGTTCTGGATCTGTGTTTGCCGGACGCCAATGATCCCGGTGCGGCGCAACAGAATGCCTGCCTGCTCGTTGGGCCCGGTTTGCCCGATCCGCCCTACAGCTTCCCGAACAACTTCCCCGATGAGGCCTTTTACTTTAATGCCACGTCCGTGATGGACATGCCGGCAGGCAAGCGCGCCACGCTGGTTACGGCGCTGGAAGCCGCCTTCTCTGTCGGCGACGTGGCTGTGGGTGATCAGGTCGTATTTACGCGCATTCGCGTATTTGCGGGCGTTCCCGAACCCGGCACTTACACGGTCACGCATCCTTACGGCGTCGATACCTTCCCGGTTGATGCCGTTGGTGGCGGAAATCGCGACATCGTATTCAGCGAAGACGTCGGCGTGGCGCGCGGCGATTTTAACGGCGCACTGAAGAGCCGCGTCGGCCCCTTCCTGCAGCGTTCTCTTAGCAGCGGAGGCCTTCCTGAAGATCCAGTCACTCTTAATGGCGCTCAATTCCTGTCAGACGGGGTCGCCACTGAATTCGTCACCGGCAGTCCTTTCGGCACCAACTATTTCGAGATCTGCGGTGTTCGCGATGACAGCTCTGTCATAGATTTAAACGGGGAGGCTGATGGTACGTGTATGCGCTCCGACCAGTTCAGCCTGATGGGCCGCCTGCACAATTTTGTGACAAACCCGATTCCCAGTCCTCTGGATATCTACAGCAGCTTCTACAAACGCGATGCCGCCGGCACGCAGGTTGATGTGTATGCCCGCAACATCAAGGCACTCCCCAATCAACCTGATCCTTTGCTGACGGCGGCGGCAGCCAACATACCGCCAGTCAAGATGATCCCGTTCGGCCCGCCCGCGCTCGGGGAATTCTACAGCCAGGGCCTGGTCAATCCCAACGGTGATTTGCCAGGACCCGTATCGGTCATCAACAGCGCCGACAACCCGCCCAGCATCTTCACCAAGCATGCGGTCGATGTCGTGACGGCGGCTTCGGTGAATTTCGATTATCCTACTGATACGCTGACCGTCATCGCGACCAGCAGCGATAAGGGCTTCGGAGCACATCTGCCACCTGCATTGACTATCGATGGGTACGGCATAACAGGCGTGTCTACCAATAATCCCAATGATCCAGCCGAAAAGGTGATGACTGTGACCGGTGTGGGTACACCGCCGGCTACCGTTACCGTTAAATCGGCTGCCGGCGGCAGCGGGACATTCACCTTGGCGCGCAATCAGATAACAGCCGGGATTGGCGCGGCACCTGGGCCCGGCGTGCCGCTGGCCATTGATGATGGAGCAGCAGCCGAAGCGGGCGGTGCGGCCATTGATATTCCGGTTACCGCTAACGATGTTGCGAATCCGGCTGCGCTCATCACCTCCCTGCAACTGGTCGGGCCGGCGATCCCGGCCGGCTCGGGCTCAGCGACTGTTAATGGAACAAGCATCACCTACACGCCGGGTTCTGTGAATGGCGATGTGACCTTCCAATATACGGCATCCAACAGCGTCGGTCAGTCCAATGTGGCGACGGTAGTCGTCACGGTTGCTCCGTCCGCAGCAGGGCCTGCGCCGATCGTTAACCCCGATGGACCGGTCGTTGTAGCCGTCAGCCAGTCGACAGTGATCGACGTGCTGGCCAACGACTTGGGCAACGGTGGTACGCTGGATCCGGCATCGGTCTCGGTAACCAACGTCACCGGGGGCACGACGAGTGTTAATACAGCAAACGGTCAGGTGACTTTCTTGGCCGGCGCCACGGCGGGCACATTCGGCTTCGATTACACCGTAGCCAATGACAACGGTCAGGTTTCGCCACCTGCACATGTCACGGTGACGGTCGTGAATGCTGAAGACATCCAGATAACCAAAGCATCGTGTAAGCCCATCAATGCCACTTCGGGCGAATGGCGGGTTACGGGAACCAGCACGGTGCAGACTAACAACAGCATCCAGTTGTACCTGACAGCCTCAGTGCCGGCCGATTTGAATACCAACGAGCTCGGTGCCGCAGTCCCTGTAGTGGCCGGCGCGTGGGATTTCAAGGCAAAACCAGGACCTGCCTGCAAGACGCCCATCAGCCTGATTTCATCAGCAACAGGCGCCACGAGGTCAAATATCGCCGTTACCATCAGGTAAGCGCAGGGGATCAAAAACCGGCTCCGCAAGGGGCCGGTTTTTGGAGCCATTGATTCGAATAGTAACCTTATTGACCAACAGCATGATGAGGTAATTGATCGGACTCACTATCGCGGTTTTAAACGAATGAGAACAATCGCACTCAATCAGCTACCTCAGGCAGGTTTTAATAACTTAATGAGGAGAAATTATCATGAACAAGATGATAACTCACAGTGTCAGGGATGACCCTGAAAAACTAGACAGGGATATGAACCGCAAAGCTCAAAAATCGGTGCTGAGTCCACCTTATGTCATTAACCGAAGCGCATCTCCCCAGACTGTCAGCAAACCGGCTTCCAGTTTGGCTCTAGCCATAGCCGCATTGACGATATCCTTTATTTATGCGGCTCCAGTCCAGGCGGCCTTCAACATCCCTACTACGACTGTGGATCCGGTAACCGGACTCTTGACCCCCGAACCCAGCCCGCTGTGTATTAATGGTTCGTGCGCGACCCCCTTTACCGCCAAGTTGCTGCTGTTTGAAGAATTCGGACTCAAGAATATGACTGATTCATCCGTTTCGTCGCGAGCGTTGCCAGAGCCGACAGGTTGCCAGAACACACCGGACGGTCAGGCGCTGGACGACTTTCTGAAGAAAGACCTTTATTCTGTTCCCACTCGTACAGCTGACCAGACGATGGCGAATCTTTGGGATGCTAAAGTGCGGACTTGCGTCGGGTTAACGCCTGAGGCGCCGACAACCGCCGATGGCCGTCCATCAGGTGAATGGTTTGCCCATCAACGTTGGGAGGAGTTTCCGGCGCAGGCCTATTTTCAATCTGCGATGACCGGATCGCGCGTCAATGGCGGTCTTCGTGACAAGTACCAGTTGCATGAATACAAGGAAGGGGAATTTGCTCCTGGCGGACTTTACTATCTGCCTGGGGGCACCACAGCGGGAATCGACATCAGAATGCACCCCAATTTGCCGGTCCAGGCTGCCAATTCTGTGTGGACGTTTGATGGCACACTGCCTCCCAAACTGCTGATGGCGCGCTATGGGGAATCCATTTTGTTCCGTCATTACAATGCATTGCCGATCGATGTTGCGGCAAACAACGGTTTTGGTAAGAACACTATCACTACCCATGAGCATAACGGTCATAACCCGGCCGAAAGCGACGGCTATATGCATGCCTACTTTTATCCGGGCCAGTTCTATGATTACCACTGGCCGATGATCCTGGCTGGACATGACAGCATTAATACCGGAGCTACAGATATGAAGACCGGCGCCCCTGACGGTGACGGCGATATCGCCTACGTCCCCGGCGACTGGCACGAAACCATGAGTACCCACTGGTTTCATGACCACATGCTGGATTACACGGCGCAGAATGTCTATAAAGGCAATGCCGCCATGATGAACTATTACAGTGCCCTGGATCGTGGCAGAGAGCCCAAGGATATGAAGGAAGCCAGTGGCGATCCTTCCAAGCCGGGTTACGGTTGCCAATACGCCGACCCTGATCCTGCACACCCAAGCCCTTATAATGTGAATCTTTGTTTACCTAGCGGTTCGGGGCTCGATTGGGGAAACCGCGATTATGATATGAATCTGCTGGTTGCCGACAAGGCCTGGGATAATGACGGCCAGCTTAAATTCAATATCTTTAACACCGATGGATACTTGGGCGACCGCATTACCGTCAACTGGATTTACAAGCCTTATGTCGACGTTCGCGCCCGCCGATATCGCTTCCGGATATTGAATGGCAGTGTCTCGCGTTGGTTCAAGATCGCTATCGTCGATGAAGCCGGCAAGGTCGTCCCCTCATACATGATCGCTAACGACGGCAATATCATGCAGCATGCCGTAAAGTTCCCCAATTCAGCCTCTGCCCAAGGGGCTTGGCCTGAGCAAGGCATTGCCGAACGCTACGATATGATTGTCGATTTTAAAGGCATGGAAGGCAAAAAGTTGTACCTGGTTAATATCCTGGAGCATGTAGACGGTAGGGGGCCGAACAAAGTTATTGCTTTGACCGATGTGCTCAGCGGGAAATACAGAGCGGATGGCAAAAACGGCGATCCGGGTGTCGGCAAGTTCCTTGAGTTCCGGGTTCAGAATTACTCAGGTACCGATTTGAGCATGAACCCGGCGGATTATGTGGAAGGCAAGAAACAGATGATCCCATTGAATAAGCCGACAACTCAGGAACTGCAAGACGCCGTGCAAAGAACCTTTATATTCGGCAGGTCCAATGGCACGGACCTAGTGCCCTGGACTATCAAAACCGATGGCGGTGACGGCTTAGCCGCGGATCCGCACCGGGTTTCAGCGGCTCCGGGCATCGGTAAAACCGAGATATGGCATATCGAGCTCAATAATCAAGGATCGAGCCATCCGGTGCATATTCACTTTGAAGAAGGGCAAATACTTTACCGTGGCGGCAAAGCGCCGCCGCCCTGGGAGAAATATGCGCGTAAAGATGTGTACCGGATCGGGGGGCTGCCTGACAGTACCGACAGTGTCGATGTCGCCATTCGCTTTAGGGAGTTTGCCGGCACCTACGTGGAGCATTGCCACAATACTCAGCATGAGGATAAGGCCATGTTGTTGCGCTGGGATGTAGAGCATCCGGGGCAAACGCTAGCCATACCCACCCCCATGCCGGACTGGGAGGGTGTTCAATACGATTCCAGCGTTTATTTACCGACCGCTACAACCGGTGATCTGGATGCAAAGAAATCGTTTGCTTTACCTAAATAGTCAGGGAACAGGAGGACAACGATGAGAACGCATAGCGCCCTTGGTTATTTGAAGAGGCTTATCTTCATGGTCGCTATGCTGACCCTTGGGGGTAGCCTAGTTTGGGCCGCTCCCAAGGGTTCGCCCTGGGGAGAAGGCTATTTTCCCAATGTCGAATTGGTCAATCAGGATGGTAAATCCGTTCGCTTTTATGATGACCTTCTCAAAGATAAAGTCGTCGCCATTAATTTCATCTATACCCACTGTGGCGATACTTGCCCGCTAGAAATAGCCAGTTTGCGCCAAGTCTACAAATTGTTGGCAGATCGTATGGGAAAAGATATTTTCTTTTATTCGATCAGTATTGATCCGGAGCACGATACTCCCAAGGTACTGAAAGAGTATGCCGAAAGGTTCAAGATGGGTTCAAATTCCGGCTGGAGCTTTCTGACAGGAACCCAGACTGACACCACTCTTCTGCGGAAAAAACTGGGCTTATTCAGAGATGATGTCGAAGCCAGCAAACTCGGCGAACATAACACCAGTTTTCTTCTAGGTAATGAACGCACGGGGCAATGGATAAAGCGCTCTGCTTTCGACGAACCCAAGGTCTTAGCCTGGCTACTGGGGCGTTCCTTGAGTCACGCCAAAGGGAATCGGAAAGCAGAACTAGCCAGTTATGCACAGGCACAAAAAATTCCTGAGATGAGCAAGGGCGAAGATCTTTTTCGCTCCCGTTGTGACGCTTGTCATAGTCTTGGTAATGAGGACGGCTTAGGGCCTGGGTTGTTAAATGTAACGGAACGCCGTGATAGGGCGTGGCTTATCCGCTGGTTGAAGTCGCCTGACCAATTATTAGCCGAGAAAGATCCCATTGCACTGGATCTGTTCAACCGCTACAAAAAAAGAGTGATGCCTAACTTAAGGCTCAGCGATGCCGATGTGGAGGCCCTTATAATCTATATGGAAGCTAGCAGCAAAGCCGCACGATAATATGGCTTGAACATTGGAAAAAAAGAGGCAGGAAATGGGGGGCATGTAACTGCTGGCATCACTATGCCAGGGCGGCGTCTAGGTAAATTCTCCACTCGTTTGCCCAGCCATATCAGCCTTCCCTCAAAGGGTCGTCGGGTCGGCATGCGCGATGTCCTTTTTTAGTCCATAGTCTGAATTCGATTTCATTTATGTCACTGATGTTACGCATTGAGTTGTATTAACATCGATTTAATAAAGTGTCGCTAGCGCGACGATTATTTGAATCGGGTTTATCGCACCCGAAGGCGAGTTACTTTCTTTTGCACGGCCAAAAGAAAGTAACCAAAGAAAAGGCCGCCCGTTGCCGCTTTTTCCTTGCGCTCCTCGCTTTCGACGGGGGTTGCCAAAAGGGACTTCCTGTCCCTTTGGTAACGCGCTTCATCCCTGAAGCGCCCCTTCGGGCTATTCCCGCCGAAAGCTCCGGTGCTCGGCGCGGCAAACGGGATAAATCGTCCGTACGTAACATCAGTTATGTCAGATAAAGTCCAGAGTTTTATACCTAATGCGACTTCCTACGTCGGAGGCTTCAGCCACCTTGTTTCTGCCATAGCTGCTCCGATTGCTTCCGTCCTGAGCGATTAAGCTGGGGGCTCATCCACTGAAAAAGTGCCGCCTAATCGCTGGGCACACCCAGCTCTGTCAATGAAAACAGGAATTGCTGGACAACGCCCGCAGTCTATTTATCTATGGGCAAGTGAAGGGCAGAAGCCGAAGCTGTCGGAAATTCCGTAATTGGCAGGGACGACAGAGCCATGGATCAACGGCGTCTTAAAAAAGTCCGTACGTAACTTCCCCCGGTTATTGGAATGATTTCTTAAAAAATCATTAAAAAAATAACCTTTAAGTATTTGTACTTATTTATTTCGCCGAACATGGCCGTTAACATTGAATCGTCCCATGTCAAGTCAAAGAGAATAGAAATGCCATTTATTTTGCAAATCTGTGATATTCGTCAACTTTTTAATCGACAGCGGTACATTTAACATTTACCGCTAGCGGGCAAGATGTTTGCCCGATCAGGCTTCGGGTTAACCGCGTCTGAATTAAATCAACCTTGCTATTTTAAAGTATTAAAAATTTCAATACTCCCAGAAGCACCAACTGAAGTGGAGAATAAAAATGTACAAGATTGCACTAGTTGACGATCAAACAATTTTCAGAGCAGGACTTTATGCCATCCTGACTCAAGAGCCTAGGTTTAGTGTTGTCTCTCAAACCAAAGATCCCATTGATTTGCTTCGGCAAACCTGGATTTTCCCGCCTGATCTGGTGTTGATGGATCTGATTATGCCTAAGATGAACGGCGTGGAAGCCATTGAGGAAATCAAGAAGCGCTGGCATAACACCAAGGTTCTGATATACACGCACAAAAATACGGGAGAGAGCATTTCCGAGGCGTTCCAGGCCGGGGCCGATGGTTACCTGCTGAAGGATACTTCAACGGAGGAGTTAATTGCCGCTATAAAAAAAATTAGGGCAGGTCATTATCATGTTTCGGATGGGGTTTTATCGAAGATTATGAACCGTTATGTTGAGGCTGAAAAAATGTCATCGGACAATCAATTACATAATATTTTGACGACGCGGGAGCGTGAGTTGCTTAAATTGATCGTCGAAGGTTTTAAGAATAAAGAGATAGCGGATAACCTTTGCATCAGTATAAAGACCGTAGAGACTCATCGGACCCATCTGATGAAAAAACTCAACGTGCATAATGTGGCCGAATTAATCTCAGTGGCAGAAGAGTTCGGCATTACCCGCGATGACAAGAGGCCGCCACCGTCAACTTTGTCTTACTCCGAAGCTATATAATCGTTAAATGCGGAATCCTTGAATCATAGCCCTTTGAGCCTATGCCATAATGCGCATTAAATAAGACTTTTCGCTGGAATTAAAAAATATTCAATAATGATCGATCTTATAGCCTAATCCGATCATTTGGGGATGCTGAAACAATATTGACCGCCGCTGAGCCTATATGTCGATTGGGGCCGTAAGATAGCGAGGGCATCAAACCTGTGTCGAAGCGATCAATATTTTCCAGTGTATTGATCAGCTTTTTCCTGCTTAATTCCGTACCAGTTCGTTGTAGTCCTTCCGTTAACAGTCTGGCTGCGCTATAGGACATGGCTTGCGCAGTGAGGTGCTCTGTTGTGAGATTATTTCGTTTTATCAGCCGGAAAAATTCATCCGCGTTCGTTTGATCGCGGGATTGAGACGGCATAGACAGAAATATCCTGTCTCGAAACCCCTCATTAAACACGTTTGAGCCCGTCAATGCGGCAGAGATGAATACGTAAGGTTTCTGCTTCAGTTCATCGGCACTTTGAAGTAGGCTGCGCAACTCATCATGAGTGCCAAAAAAGAAAATCACTTCGGGAGACTGCTTTTTAAGTTCTCCGGCAAATGCCTGGGGCAGGAATTGATGCGCAGGATAAGTGAACCTGCTCACAGGGCCTAAGCCACGGGTCCGGATTTGCTTCTCGATGGCTTCAGCCGCTCGTTGGATATTGTCGTTTTCAGGCGAAATTATCATCGACGCGGCATTTTGCAGATGCAATTCATCGGCCGCATAATCAATCATGGCGCGGGATTCGTTGTTAAGGCCCGGCAGCAGATAGAAAGCGGACCGGTTACGTGCCGGGTCCTCTTCAGGAAACAGCGTATAAGGGCCGATCTGAGGAACGCCACGGTTCTCACTTAGCAACAGAATATCCTGTTCCAGGTTTGCTGCAAACGGCGCTATTAACGCAAACACGGGCTCGTCTTCTAACAGGTGGCGCACATTCTTTATTGTAGACTCGGCACTGCCGGTCAATTCGGCGACTTCCAGCCGGATCTTGCGGTTGTAAATGCCGCCTTGCGCGTTTAGTTCGTCAAAATAAGCCGACAGTATGTTTTTCATGGACAGCCCCATGCCGGCCAATGGCCCGCTGGTAGGCAGTATGGTTCCCAGATGAATAGTCGTGTCAGTCAATCCCGGATCGACATCGCTTGATAAGCGCTTTAAATACGCGATCAGATCGGCACTGTCGATGCCGGATAATGTGTACCTCGGCATTGCGGGATCCAGCCGGTTGCCGGCCGGGTCTATGCCGCCGGTGACAGCCCTGCTGATCGTTTCGGCAGTAAAAGCGGGATGTCTTCTGCCGTTGTCATGATTGTGCCCATAGGCCAAAGTCAGATATTCAAAGGTGATATCGGTCGGGACGATGCCGCCTTCCGGCCGCCCTTGTCCGTCCTCGCCATGACAACCGACACAAGGCGCATCAGTAGCCGGTAGTTCAATTGATCCAGGCCCTACCAGTGCCTTGATCGGCTTGCCGGAAGGACTGACGCCGGTCAGATAAAGCTGCTTGCCGCGCGCTTCCGACGCCGTCAGCGGCGCCGCCGACAGGGAAGGACAATTTAAAACAGCTGATAACAGTACGAATACGAGCGTGTTCAATGGCTTTATCGCGCTAACGCTGTCAGGATTTTTCATGACGGACCACGAGCAATTCATCGATTCTGGCGGCGATGTCATCCGGACTGGAGAAACCATTAAAGCGCATCCAAACATCACGGCTCGGGTCGCCGACCAGAATTACAGACGCATGGTTGGTGTAATCCGCGTTGTAGACGCCCAAACTTTTTAATAAGGCATCGACCTGGGCTTTCTGGCCGGTAAGCCAGACCCATTCGGGCGAGGCGTGGAATCGCTCCGCGTAGGCTTTTAGCCGTTCGGGCGTATCCGATACCGGATTGATGCTCAGCGATACCATGCGCACGTCCTGGGTCAGTTTTTCACCCAGCCGGTTTTGCAGTTTGGAGAAAATGGCCGAAGCGACCGGGCACGCCGTGCTGCAATCGGTATAAATAAAGTTGAGCGCCATGATTCGGTCACCGACAATGTCGCTGGCAAAGTGGACAGGGGTGCCATTCTGATCCCGGAGTTCAGGATTCAGCAATTTAACCTTGGACGATGCCGCGGGTGGCGCGATCGGCGGAGAATTCGGCAGTACGGCGATCAGGGCTCCAGCTGCTAACAGACTGATGATGACTCTGGTTCGGAACTTGATATTCATGGCGTCGACTCCTTAGGTTGACTCTTGGCAATCTCCGGCCGGATGGCGCGGAATGTCAGGAGAGGCTGTTGTTCAAACGTAAAATTCAGCGACGGCGACTGCGTGGAAACCTGATAAATGCCGGTTTCCGGCGGCGTGATGTCCACCTGATACAGGTGATTACCCAGCGGTTTGGCCAGCAGCCGTTGCTGACTCAGGCCGGGAACTCGGAAGACCAGCAATTGAAGATCTGTAACGTCATCTTTATCCGCATGATTAAGTTTCACCCGTATCGGCACCGACACACCGACCGGAACTTCGCGTTTGTCCATCAGGTATTCAACCGTGACCGGCTGCGCGGCTGATTGGGCGATGGTCGGGTCGGGCGCGATGTCGGCGGCAAAGCAATGATAGACCGGTGGGTTGTCCAGCAAAATCGAGACGCTGTACCGGCCGGCCGGCGGCAATTGCGCGGTGCCCGCATAAACACCGGGCGCGGTTTCCTGCAAGCTCCGGTTCACGACCAGC
>Ga0208625_100303_pt1 | contig 13070 bp, 7 predicted proteins | sample LakWasMeta8_HOW4_2_FD_183858 | JGI IMG/M metagenome (GOLD analysis project Ga0208625, IMG submission 183858) | Freshwater sediment methanotrophic microbial communities from Lake Washington under simulated oxygen tension - Sediment Metagenome... | ecosystem: Environmental > Aquatic > Freshwater >... | reverse complement strand
TATCCGGCGATCGCCCGAGGAAGCCTGCGAATCGTTTTACAACACGGATATAACTGGCCTGGGTTTTGGGGGAAAGTTTGCGCATCCGCATGTCGTCGAGCATGCGTTGGCGCAACGGGGTGATGGGTTTAGTGGTCGAAGTCATGACACTGCTCCTGTCTTGAAACAAGGCGGATTGCCTCGTTTCTTCGACAGGGCCTGCTGTCAATTCCAGCAGGCTTTGCTACACAGACTCCCTAGCGCGAAGCGGTTTAGTCCATCGACCCTAAGCAGACTCTTTTGGTTATTTTTGAATGACAGATTTAGAATATATTACTGACGCTAGAATATAGAAGATACAATTTGAAAACGAGAATTGGCCCGGATGGATTGCACATATTTGATCGTCGCTCAGGCTTGAACATTTTATTTGATGAGGTGAGAGCTGATGAATCTGCATGGGCAACTGCCCCACGTCAGGTATCTATCGCTCTTACAAATCTTTGCGATCTGCATTGTGCTTACTGCTATGCTCCAAAGCATCAGGCGATGCTGAGCGTAGAATCTGTTGTTGCCTGGTTGAAAGAACTAGACCAAGGTGGATGTATGGGGATTGGGTTTGGAGGTGGTGAACCAACACTTCATCCACAGTTCGCGGAGATATGCAAATTTGCTGCAGAAGAAACTCAGATGGCTGTGACGTTAACGACTCACGGTCACCGGCTTCTTCCTACATTGCTTGATCGCATAGCTGGTTATGTCCATTTCATTCGTGTAAGTTTAGATGGAGTCGGGGAGACTTACGAAGCGCTACGAGGGAGGCGATTTCCGGTACTATTGGAGCGCCTCCTGGAAGCAAGAAGGCTGGCTCCTTTAGGTATCAACGTGGTAGTGAATGAGAGTACCATCCAAGAACTCGACTCAATTGTTGAAGTAGCTCAAGAGATCGATGCGTCAGAACTCCTCCTACTTCCTCAACAAGCTACTGACGTGGTAGAAGCGGCTAGTCGTGCTGTATGCAATAAGCTTGAACGCTGGGTCTGCAGCTACAAAGGCAAAGTGCGGCTCGCAGTCAACGAAGTAGGGTCAGAACATTTTCCAACTTGTGATCCGTTGCCTCTGGAAACCGGTCTGCGCGCATATGCGCATATTGATGCGTCTGGCCTTGTCAGAGTAAGTTCTTATGCAGGAGTCGGAACCGGCATCGGTGCCGACGGCGTTATGGCAGCAATAAACCGACTAGCAATAATAGGATGAAATATGAAGATTTGGACTGGATATGGTTCCGAGCATTCGATGAACTTGGTGCTGATCGGCAAGTTCAGGCAAGCGAGGGATGCTGAAAATGTGAAGGACCTACTGGAGAAAATCAGCGATCAAGCCGCCAGGGATGAGGCTTACTTGATCTCCCATTCTTCACCAGAGTACCATCGTTTTTCGGAAGAGATGCTGTCACTGCTGCGTTCTCACAAAATACACACGCTTAGCCCCGTTGACCTGGAGCAGTTCGCCTCTGAACATCATATTGATTACAACAATGATTGCATCACCGTAACGACAGACGAAGTGGACGTGTCCGCTTTTATTAAAATTTTTGTGGACGCAGGCGCGCGTGTCGAGGTGTATTCTGCTCATCATTATCCAGAAGAGCAAGCTGAACAGAATTAAGGGACGACGACACTAATGCCTGCCATAAATTGGGACATGTTCCTACAGCTGCCTGGTGCAGCCGAAAGCAACTTCGAGAAGCTCTGTCGTGCCCTTGTTCGTCGCCATTACGGGCAGTTCGGCGAGTTTAAAGAGTTGGCCAACCAAGCCGGAGTAGAGTTCCACCTGAAGCTGCAAGAAACCTGTGATTTGGGTGATCCGCCACGTTGGTATGGGTGGCAATGCAAGTGGTATCAGTCCACAAGCGGTCAGAAATTAGGTGCCACTAGACGATCCAAGATCGTCGACGGACTCAATAAGACGAGGGCTCATCTTCCAGGCCTTACTGATTGGATACTTTGGACCCGGTACACCCTACCAAAAGAGGATCAGACCTGGTTCTACGGGCTGAAGTCTCAGTTTCCGGAGTTCAACTTCAACCTGAAGACGGCGGCAGATATTGATGATCTTTTGGCGGGTCCCGCCGTTTTATTACGCGAGACCTATTTCGGCGAACTTGTCATTACTCCTCAGTTACTCATAGAACAGCATGATCTCGCCTCTGCACCTTTCCGCCGTCGATACCAGCCGGATGTGCATCACGTGGTGCCGGTGGAGGAGACCCTGGGTCAGTACCTTGGCGGTCAAGCCGCATGGGATACTTTGCCCCGACTAGCCCGTCTCTTGATCACGGAAGCTGATGACATCGCGGGAACCGTCGCTAGCATTCCAAAGCCTCTTGATACCCAGGTTGCCTCTCTCATTGATCATGGGCGACAAACAGCAAAATTGCTGGATGAAATCTACCACGCTCTCGGAGTCGGTGACTTGGACGCTATCAAACAGCTCTTGGTGACCGACATCGGGAGCCCGAGCCCATACCTAAGGTTGCTCGCAAAACTTCGGGCTGCCCGTGCTGAATGCGCCCTTACCGGAGCGAACCTGGTGGCCGACATCTACGGCGCATCGTCCAAGTTCAGTCAGCTTCGCGAATCAGTAGCTGCGCGTGTGGTTGCGGTCCTGGCTCCGGCGGGCGATGGCAAGTCCGAGCTCGCCATGAAGATGACACGCCCAGCTGGTGATTTTCCTGGTGGTGTGCTCCTGTGCGGAAAGGACCTTCATGCTGGCCAGAATCTCGACCATCTAGTGGGCACCTTCAAAATTGCAGGAAAAACAGTTCAAACCTTCGAGCGGCTCGTAGAAGCTTTGGACGCGGCAGGCCAACGCGCGGGGAGACGATTGCCGATCGTTATCGATGGTCTGAACGAGGCTGAGGATCCGAGGAATTGGATGGATCCTTTGTACCGGGCAGAGGAGCTTCTCAGGAATTTCCCCTATGTCTTGCTGATTGTCACACTGCGCAATGAGTTTGACGAGGACTGCCTTCCTAAAGATCTCAAGAAACTTAAGTTGAACGGGTTCAAGGACGCCCCTCAGGCAGCAATCAACAGATACTTCGAGTACTACAAGATCGATGCGACCGACGCAGACCTTCCGCTTGAACTTCTGCAACATCCTCTGACCCTAAGAATTTACTGTGAGGTCGCGAACCCTGGCAGACAGCACATGGTGGGTGTGGAAGCGCTTCCACGCTCATTTACCGCGCTGTTCGAGGAACACTTCAAGAAAATTGGTGAGAGAATCGCTGACCTCTCGCCATCCTTCCGCCGGATCTACCAACAAGAGGTTCAGGAAGCGCTGCTCAAGATTGCCGATCACCTGTGGCAGGAAAATTCACGAAGTGTTGAATCCCGCAAAGCACGCGAGTGCATCAATGATACCCCCGATTGGAACTCAAGTCTTTTAAGGAACCTCGAGTCTGAAGGTGTTCTTGTGCGAACCTCGCTCCGCAATGGGCAGTTTGGGGTTACGTTCGCCTATGACCTCATGGCGGGGCACATGATTGCCAAGCATCTGCTCTATCAGGACGACATCGAACAATGGCTCAAGGAACCGTCAAATCTTGCCAAGTTGACGTTCCATGATCCCAAGGCTCACACGCTTGCCTATGATGCCTTCCATGCGCTCGTTGGTCTCTTTCCAACCCACACGCACCGGCGACGTCAGTTGTGGCAGGCCGTGCCTGGAAAGCTCTGCCTGTATGCCCTTTTGTTAACCGCCAAGTCAGATCCGGCCCACATTGACCGGGAGACAGCTGAGCGGTTCGAACAGGAGATGCTTCAGTCTACCGCATTCGCTCAAGCAGCTTTCCCCCTGCTTCGGGTTACGCGGGCTGCGCACGCACATCCTTTCGACGCAAACATCCTGGATCGGGTACTTCGTGCCATGCCAAACGCGGAGCGCGATCTGTCGTGGTCGGAGTGGTTGCGGAAAAATGAAGAGGAGGTTATCAAGGACATCAAGGTGCTGGAGTCGCGGTGGGAGTCAGGTACCTTGGACCGGCGGGAGATGAGCCGTGCCCGATGGGTAATGTGGACGTTGACGACCAACTCCCGATTTCTTCGCGATTTATCGACAAAGGCGCTATACACGCTAGCGTTACGCACACCTGGGGACTACTTTCAGCTCGCGGTCGAATCGCTGACTATCTCTGACCCATACGTTCCAGAACGGGCGCTCGCTGCCGCATATGGTGCGGCCCTGTCGACCTGGTCCGATAAGAGAGACCTAAAGATGCGAGAGGCACTGCCAACGGCGGCGGCAAATCTGTTGCGCGCTTCGTTCATGCCCTCAGCACCGGCGCCAAGTCGACATACCCTGCTTCGGCAGTACTGTTTGGGCATTATCAAGCTCGCCCAACAGATAGCTCCATCTTGCGTATCGTCTGATGAGGCTAATTACTTGCATCCACCATTTTTGCATCTGCCGTCTTCTTTCGTTGATCCGCCTAATAGAACTGATGAGCAGATCCAGAAGGCTGATAAGGCAGCGATCTCAATGGACTTCGGAAATTACACTTTTGGCAGACTTATCCAGAATCGCCCCAACTACGACTACAATAATGCCGATTATGCCGCTATACGTAAGACTATTGTCGCGCGGATGCTCGATCTTGGCTACGACCCCGACCGGTTCACGCCCATTGACCGAGACTTGCGTTCTTACTCCGGTGGACGCGAGAACAGGAAGGTTGATAGATACGGGAAGAAATACGGTTGGATAGCCTTTTTTGAGATGTGGGGGTGGAGGTCTGACAATAACCTATTGCCAGACTGGCGCAGCGATCATCGTACGTCTGACGCCGACATCGACCCGACCTTTCCGGGCAAGGAGAAGTCGTGGATTCCCTCGCTGCCCGACCTATTCACTGGATTTCCCGACAAGATTGCCGACTGGATTATCGACGGGCCTACACCCGACTACAGCAGCTTGCTGAAACGCTCGGAAGTCGATAACAAGATTGGCAACTGGGTGCTGCTTAATGGGTTTATTGAGGAGACGGCCAAGACAGACTATCGGCAAGTTTTCACTTTCCTGCGTGGCGTTTTTGTCCGCAAGGTACATGTCGCGCGGCTACAGAAAACCTTCGAGGCGATGCAGTACCCGGGCAACTACGCCATTCCCGAGGAGCCCGAGCACTACTACACGTATGCGGGCGAGATGCCGTTTGAAGTGCCGCCAGGTCTCCCCGCAAAGCCCAAGGATACGGAGGACTTGGACGAAATGTCGTGCGAGGTGTGCGATAACCGATGGTCAGGAGGAGGCGTGCCGGTCGAAATTCCCGTACAGGTATACAGTTGGGAGAGCTATCACAGCGAACTTAATTACGCCAACGGCGCTTTTCTTCCGTCTCATAAACTTTGTCAGCATTTAGGTTTGAGTTATCGTCCCGGCCAATGGGATCTTCACGACAGCGTTGGTGTCGCCTCGCTCTACCGAGAGCTCGGCACTGAGGATATCTCCTTGAGTGGACGACTAGCCTATTTGCGAGCCGACTTGCTGCAGTGTTATCTCGATGCGACTGATCAAGTTTTAGTGTGGCTAATGTGGGGAGAGCGTGGGCAGCATTATCGTGGACACTCCAATGACGAAAGGGATTTGCATCATCTTTATGCCGATCATAAGCATATTCACAAGCGGTCGGCTGTTTGGCAGAACGATGAAGATACAGTAGAGTAACTCGCCGACGTCAATTAATAATACAAATTACTGTACTTGGAATGTAAACGGACGTTCAAATCTAGAAGTGAACGACAGAATTTGGCCGGTATAGCTCTCTCGCAGTCGAATAAGAAAAACTGACCCAAATCTGCCTTTCACCACAATTGTTTGATCGGATGGTTATTACCGGATAACAGGCAGTTGTTAAGATAAGAAGAAGCCGTATAATATCATCCGATTCGGGGAGCCGTATCGTTTGCGTTTTGAGGGCACACTCTGAATTTATTGCCTAGGATAAGATAATCATGGATGATTACAGAAACTATTTAATCACTTGTTAGGCATTACACAGGAGGTCACATGCGCGCCATCCTCATATTGATCGCTCCTCTTCTACTTGTGTCTCCCTCTTGGACAGTTGCGGCCGGGAGCTTTTCCGGCCACGTGAAAGCGGAGTGGAACGACGATGGACGAACTATGACGCTCTTGGACAACTTTGAGTACGTCGATCCTAGAGATCGCAAGTGGGTGGCACCCAAGGGGCACATAGTCGACGGCGCATCAATTCCACGCTTTGCATGGCCGCTGATCGGTGGTCCCTTCGAAGGTAAGTATCGGGACTCTTCTGTGATTCACGACGTCGGATGCGACAAGCATTGGGCTCCTTGGCAGGTTGTCCATGAAGTGTTTTATATGGGCATGATCACCTCTGGCGTCCAAGAATGGCTCGCAAAGGTCATGTATGCAGCCGTCTACCACTTCGGACCGCGCTGGGAACAGCTTGTCCGCGTATCAGGAATCCCGGCGACTCAAACACCCATCGCCCGTCAGCAAGCTCTGGAAGGCGCGGAGCCCGGAAGCACGGCTGAAATACTTTCAGTTGAACCGCCGGTCAATTTCCCCTTTGGGCCGAACACCTCCACGTTCACCATACGAATCGCGCCGCCCCACCAAACCATGACCCAAGAACAATTTGACGCACTCCGAAAGGAGATTGAGGACGCAGCCGCGGCAGGCATACCAACGCGTACGCTCGAATCTATCAGAGCAGCGGGGCGTTGAGAGGTGATGCCTAACCCCGCTCATATCGAACGTTATAAATGACTGCTTTCCAAAATTGACCAGCCATACAATTGGCAATTGTGATTGGCTGCTTTGGCCGACTGCCGCTCATTTCCACGATCGATAGCTAGTGGCCGCTTTAGAGTAGGAAAAGCTGGCCAATTTACATAATTTTAGACGGCAGCATTGAGCAAGAATACGCAATCCCAGGCTCAACCGCCATTTGCCTTTACCGATCCAGTCCAGCACTACGATTTTTGTCGGCTTCGACTGCTTTACTTTTTCTGTTATTTCCGAGCAAAATGTCTAGGTCTTCCTGTGAAATCTTGGGCGGTGTGAGTGTTCGGGTAGGCTGAATTGTCTCCTTGTCGTTTTGGTCATGACCATCTTTGTTTGCAATGCTATTTTCTCCCGAGCGATTGAAAACCGCTGCCTTCAGTTCTTCCGCGTTATCTGTGACAATTATGGCCTCGTCCTTTGCGCGACTTATTGCCACATATAAGGACCTTTGATGTACTAGATTTGCCCGGGTTGATTCCAAATGTGCGATGACCCGTTCGGCTGTACGTCCTTGGCTTGAATGGACTGTCTGTGCATAGGCCAAGTCCCAATGCCCCCATTTATTCAGATCTACATCGAACTTTTTGCCGGCATCATTTTTGAAAGTCGCAACGGAACCTTCGATTTTTAACACCGTGGCCTTGTCGGAATTCATCATGTCCCGGTTTTTGTCGTTTTTGGTCCAGATGACGCGGTCACCTGCGGCCAAGCCACCGCCTACACGATCGAAGGCTTCCGCTTTGCCGTATTTGGCCGGATTCCACGCCACGGTTTCTCCATGTGAGGAGGTTAAGTGGACGACGTTATTCCGTTTGTCGACTTTGTCAACGAGGTAATCGGCGTCCTTGTTGGCCCCCAGGTTTTTGTAGTCGCGCTGGAATTTGATGGCGTCTCCTGGTCTATAACTGTCAGCCTGCGCTTTTTCCGCCTCAGTAAAGCCTTTGGCAACAAGGCGGCTTGATCCAAATTCGGGGCCGTGCACGGTTCCTTCTTTTTTCAGTTCGTCCCGGATCATTTGATTGACGATGTTTCGCCCGTTTCTGCTAGGTTCCAACACCAACGTTTTTTCGCGCTGCTCCGGCGATAATTTGGTGTATTCTTTGGCAACGGTTCTGTATCGATCAATTGCATCGCTGCCAATTTCCTTGAGGTTTTTCATTGCCTTTTGAATGGTGTGAACCGAGATATCGGCCCGGTCGCGGTAGGAGGCGTAGACCGCGCTGAGCAAGTTTTGATCACGTTGACGGACGATGGTTTCGAGTCTGTGCGTCCGCATCACGCTCTGCATTTGATGAAAGGCGCGTCCGCTTTCAACAGAAGCCAACTGCTTGGTATCGCCCACGAAGATCACACGAGCGTTCCATTTGTTTGCCGCGTTCAAGAGTTCCTTCATCTGCTTGGTGCCCACCATGCCGGCTTCATCGACGATCCATACCCGCTTCGAATAGCCAGATTTTTCGAGCTTCGCCTGCGCCTGATAGGCCCTGTGTTTTTGGTATTCTTTATAGATGAGGTTGATTGTGTGGTGAAGTAGAGAGTCGATCACGTTGGCCTTGCGCCACGTGCCATCGATCTTTTTGACAAAGTAGCCTTTCCATGCCGAATGTGCCACATTGGGCTCGAATCGCGGGGTATTGGCTTTTTTTGTCCGATAGTGGAGCTCCTTTAATAATTTTTTGTTTTCGGCTTCTTCGCGCTTCAAATCGATCAGGAATTTTGCAACTGTTTTGCTGCTTAATCCGCCGCCCTCTTCGAGTTGTTTGGCGGCCGCTCCGCTTGGTGCCATTCCCTGGACATCGTACCCGCGTCGTTTCGCTTCTGCGATATAGGTCTTCAAAACTGTGGTTGTTTTTGCTGCGCCGGCGGCCCCTTGCACCGCATTGAACTGATCCCTTGACGACAACAAAGCGGCGGTGGTTTTTAACTGATCATCCGACCATTTGTACGGGCCTTTTGTGCTGGCTTTTGCAACAAATCGTTTCGCGTCTGCATCGCTCATGATGTTTGAAACCCGGTCTTTTCCCAGCGAAGCCGCCGTGATCATTTGGGCTTCGATTCTGACATTTTCGGGTGTGGTATAACCCTCGACTTCTTTCTTTGAATTCCACCGATCAGCGACTGTTCGTTGCAAAATTTCTCTTCGACCTTCCCATCGCGAAAGTGCGGCTTGTATGTCCTTTTCGGAAGCCAGTGAGCCAAAATTTCGGTTTCTGACTTCTGCCAAAAGGTCCGATTTTCGAAATGACATTTCGCGTTCTGACAGTTTTTGGACCGCGAATTGAATCGCCTCATTTGCTTTGTTGATCTTGTCTTCCTTTAATGATCGACTGTTATAACCGCCTTCAACCGCGAAGTTTTCGGCAGTTTTGACGAAACGATTGATATCCTGAAATTTTTCAGCTTCGGCTTTCCATTGGTTACGCAGTTCTTCCCGGTCACCAGTGGTTTTGACCTTTCGAGTTGCCAGCGCTGCAACTTCTTTTTCTGCCGCGGTCGCGCTGTTTCTGTCTTTTCCTCTCTGTTCAAGCGCGGCCTCTACTTGCTGGCTGCGCTTGGAAAAATGGTCCATCAATTCCTTGTGGACGCCCGCAATTTCGAAACTCAACGCGCCTTTTTTTCCTTCTCCAACCGTCGTTTTATCGATGCTGTAACCCAACGCGCGCGTCCTGGCCACCAGTTCTTGTCGATAAATCAATCCTGCTTCTTTTTGCAGGCGATAAATATCTTTTGATTCGAGACTTCGCCATTTTCCGTCCTCACTCAGCGTCGCATTTGCGACGACTGCATGGGTGTGTAATTGAGGATCCATTTCGCGGGATGTTTCATGCTTGAACGCGGCAACCACCAAATTGCCGGTCAATTGCTTTTCCATTTCACCGCCCATCTTTACACGCGTCATGGCGGCTCTGGATTCAATCACGTCGAGCGTGGCTTTAACAGCCTCTTTATGCGCGTCTATCAATCTTTTATCACCGCCAACTTCCGCCAAAATCGATACGGATTTTGGCGCCGAAAACGTCAAGTCCCAGCCAGCTTTATGCTCGTTTTCGCCGTTTTGACCGATTCGCCCAAGCGTGACGCCGTTGCCTAAATTGCCTTCCAAAACCTCCTTGAACCGCTCTGGATCGACTTCACCACTCAGTCCTAGGGCCGTGGCCCCTTTGCCGTGCCACTCCGCAGAAACGTCTTCTTTGGCGTAATAGTCTTCGTTGTTTTTATCGTCCTTCTCGCCGAAATAGGTGGCCGCTCCAGCGCTGTTGGTAATTTGGCTGACCGATAGCATTGATGTTCTCCTACAATAATTTATCCATCGCAACATCATCGGTAAGGGAAATCGATGGATCTTGTATTACGCTCGGGTTTTCTTCGATTTGAGGGACTAATCCCATCCGTGAACCAATAGACAAGCCGGGATCAGAGGTGACATAAGGCTCTGCCAAGGAGGGCCTGTTTTGGGGGATTAAACTGGCTTTTGTGATTGGATAATTGCCAGCCAGTTTCAGAAAACACCGGAGGTTTTCCAGGCCTGAAATTTCTGATGGCAAGAGGGATTTATCGATTTTGCGGCCGCCGTTCAGGGTCACTGCATCGCGGCTTTCATTCGGCGAATAAGCGTGACTCTCGCCTGCCTGATCGGTTTCCCTTTCGCCTGCCATTCTCGACGCCCAATCCGCCGTATCGGGGTCAGGAGCCCGAAAAATAGCGTGTGTGGAACACAGGCCGGCCAGTGCTTCCGCGCCGTCTTTTTTATACACTTCCCGGAGTTGAGCGACCGATTGGATTCCCAAAATACCGGCCGCTCCGTATTTTCTGCCCATTGCCAAAAGGCGCGGTATCGAGGGCATTTTTTGCAGGCTCGGCAGCTCGTCGAGCACGAAAAAAATCCGCCGTTGACGATCCGGTTTCATTGACAATAGTGCGGCGGCTGCGCAATCCAACCAACACGACAGCAGTGGCCTAAGCGCCGCGTGATAGTCGATCCGACTGCTAATAAAAAGCCAGCCGTTTCCATCTTCCTCAATGAATTTTCGGATCGAAAATGGATCGCCTTCGACCGGTAAAAGTTTTAAACAGCGCACATACGCGGCCGCACTCGCCCGGATCGAAATGGCCAGCTTCGAGCCCGATTCATCGCCGGTAATCAGCGAGGCTGCTTCGGTGCCTTTGACGGCTTCGGCGAGTTCGCTCATGTCGGCGACCAGCATCAGTTCGAGCAAGCGCAAGAGGTTGAAATTGCCTTCCCGCCACATTTTCAACATGGCTCCTGCGACCAGTGCGCGGGCGACGTCGGCCCAGAATCGATCACCTTCGCCTTCCGGTACCAGGCTCTCGGCAATGCGCTCAAAGTCGAATTCCGACGTGCATTCCACCCACGGATTCCACGATGGTGATCGGCCGTCCATCGGGTTTAAAATCGTGTCTCCCGGCAGGTAAAACCGCTCTACGAAATCTCCTGAAATATCATAGATAATAGCCCTTTGGCCTCGCGCTCGAATCTGGTCAAGCAGCCCGGAAATAAGCACCGATTTTCCGGTGCCCGGAGCGCCGCTAATCATCGTGTGTTGTGTCTCGGTGTCGATAATCAGTGACACGTTGCCGACCTGCAAATCCGAGTTGAGACCTTCATCCTTCAATGCTTTCTCCAGCACTTCTGGGTCTACGATTCGCGCGCCGCGCAGGTATTCGTCAAGGCGTAGTTCTTCGCCCTTTATACGAGCCCGGCGAGCATAAAAAATCATAATACCCAAGCTGCATGATCCTCCGACAGAAAGACAAAAAACGATTTGTCGATTGATTTTTTCAGCATTGGCAATGACGCCGGGTTCTTTTAATATTTCGCTTGAACGGAACGATTTTTGGCTTCCGTCCAAGGTAATTTGAATGCGTCCTGAGGGGTACAATACGGAATAGATTTTTGCTTCCAGCCACGCGTAGTAAATGATTCGTTCAAATGCCGTAGCGCGTTTTCCGACCGTAATTATCGACAGGACGCTGACAATGAGCATTAGCGATAGGGCACCCCATAGCACCGAGAAAAATAACATTTCCCCTTGAGTTTTGGTTACGTTCCAGCCGCGAATAAAATCATGGACCCAACCTTTTCTTGCGCTCATAAATCCACCTCCAGATCGCGCGCCCGTTCGAGCAGACGCTGGAAAACAGCATCGATTTTTTCGCCGATTTGGTCTTCATCGGCTGCCGACAAGCCGCGCTTTGTGATCAAATAGATTGAAGCAATCGTGCGCAAAATAACTTGAATTTCTGCGCGGATTGTTCGCAACTCTTCATTGCTTTTTTGATGATAAATGGCGGCATAGAGTAGCCTTTCGGCTTGCGCGGATTTGGATTGACCGGCGCTTTCGGCAAGGCTGTTTATCGCCTGGTAGAGCTCGTCGGCAAGGTAAACTTTGATGGATTTCATGGATGATTTCCCTATGTATATTGGACGGAGAAATATCATCGATGCGGGAAATACCCGTAAATTTGACCGGGCTGCGAGCCTGGAACTACGCGGCTTGTCCCATCACTGGGACACCGTAAAACAGGCGAGTCCCATCACTGGGACACGGCGCAAACCATTGCCGGCTGCGGCTTCCAGCGGGCGGGGGCTGATTCACCGAAGGTGCGTGGGGTGTGTAATAAAATAGGGGCCCCGCGTAGCGGGGAAATTTCTTTCTTTATTCTGTATTTTTATGATGAAAGCTAAATCTACGAAGGCGATGTTCTTGTTATGTCTGACGATTGCAGTTAGCGGTTGCGGGGGAACGATTAATAAAAAGGTAGCAATGCTTACCTATGGGCTACCCAAAAGCCACAGTAAGCTAACCGATACGGTACTCTGGCAGGCGAGTGGAATCGCTTTGGCGGTCGGAAGGCCCCAGATTCCCGGTACGCTACCCAATGGCGTTGGGGTTGGAATATACGCCGCTAAAATTTTGACGTCCGGGAGCTATTCGGACTTGGTTAAAAATTCGAGTCATCTCGAAGCCTGGATGCCGGCAAATGATGCGAGCGATGAAGAAAATGCGACTCTAAAAATGAGCGCCATTATGGAAGCTGCGGTTCGCAAAGCATTTTTACCGCCATATGAGGCCAAGATCTTCGAATTCGAAAATGAGGCAGTATTTGGTGCCGTTGATCAGCATCGATATATTCGAGTCAATGGCCCAGGATGCGAAAATTGGTCGTGCCTTGCCTCGCCTCCGATTCCAGCCAAGCCGGGATGGGTTGGACAAATGACAAAAACGGAATGCGTCGAG
>Ga0208625_100301_pt1 | contig 13077 bp, 10 predicted proteins | sample LakWasMeta8_HOW4_2_FD_183858 | JGI IMG/M metagenome (GOLD analysis project Ga0208625, IMG submission 183858) | Freshwater sediment methanotrophic microbial communities from Lake Washington under simulated oxygen tension - Sediment Metagenome... | ecosystem: Environmental > Aquatic > Freshwater >... | reverse complement strand
CACCGAAAACGGCAGATCTATCAGGGTAATCAACAGGCTTTTGCCGCGAAACTCAAAGCGCGCGATGGCCCAGGCCGCGGAAATGCCAAATACAGTCGTCACCGGCACGGTGACCAGCGCAACCAGCAAGGTCAGTCTGATCGCGGCCAACGTGTCGGGATGACTCAGACTGGATGCATAGGCCGACCAGCCTTTGGCAAAGGCTTCGATCAGCACCGTCGCCAGCGGCAAGACCAGAAACAAGCCAATGACGACCAGGGTTATCCCGACCAGGGCATAACGCACCCAGTCCGGATCGCTTAGCGTCAATGATTTGGCCTTAAATGTAAAACCTGTAGAAATAGCATTCATCAGTTCGGCTCCTAAAGTTGTCCGCTGCGACGGCGTACCCACCACTGCAGCCCGTTAATCAACAGCAGCAACAGAAACGACAGGATCAGCATGCTCAAACCGACTGCAGCAGCGCCGTTATAATCGTATTGCTCAAGTTTGGTGATAATCAACAAGGGCACGATTTCTGAGATATAAGGCATGTTGCCGGCAATAAAAATCACCGAGCCGTACTCGCCGACGCCGCGGGCGAAAGCCAACGCAACACCGGTGATGGTGGCGGGCAGAATATTGGGCACAATGATTTTTATAAAGGCTTGCAGGCGGCTGGCACCAAGACTGGCAGCCGCTTCTTCCATCGCGGTGTCGAATTCCTGCAGCACCGGTTCAATGGTGCGCACCACAAACGGCAAGCCGATAAAGATCAACGCAAAAACGATTCCCAAGGGTTTATATGCGATTTGGATGCCCAGGGTGTCCATGATTATTTTGCCGATCCAGCCGCGAGGTTCGTAGATCGCCGCCAGCACGATGCCGGCCACTGCGGTCGGCAATGCAAAGGGTAAATCGATCAGTGCATCAAAGAGTTTTTTACCCGGGAATGGATAACGCACCAGCGTCCAGGCGATGATAAAGCCGAACACACCGGCTACCGCGGCGGCAATCAAAGCTGCGCCAAAACTGACCCGGAACGAAGCCAGCACGCGCGGGTTGGTCAAAATAGCCCAGTATTCGTCCCAACTCAGTTGCAGGGTTTTCAGTACCATGGCGCTGAGTGGAATCAGCACGATCAAGCCCAGATAGAACAGGGTAAAACCTATGGCCGGGCGAAAACCCGGCATGATGTTACTTTGTGGCATGTCATTAATCTTTATGTGTAGGGTGGGCTGCGCGAGCGCAACCCAACAGTAAAGCCCGTTGTGTTGGGTTGGCTTACGCCAGCCCAACCTACTCTTGATTAAGGCGCATAGATTTGGTCGAAGCTGCCGCCGTCATCGAAGTGTTCTTTTTGCGCTTGCGCCCAGCCGCCGAATTTTTCATTAACGGTAAACAGTTCCAGATTCGGGAAGCGTTTCAGGTCTTCAGTATCGGCATATTCGGGTTTCGAAGGACGGTAAAAATGCTTAGCGACCAGCTTTTGACCCACCGGCGAATACAGGTATTGCAGATAGGCTTCGGCCAGATCCAGATTGCCGGTCTTCTTGGCGACTTTGTCGACCACGGCAACCGGCGTTTCTGCCTTGATGCTGACGGGAGGCACTACAATCTCGAATTCGCCGGGGTTCTGTTCCTTCAAGGCCAGAAAGCCTTCGTTTTCCCAGGTGATCAGCACATCGCCGATGCCGCGTTGAATGAAGGTGGTGGTTGAGCCCCGCGCACCGGAATCCAGCACCGGTACATTTTTATAGAGCTTTTTAACAAAGTCCTTGGCGGCATCCTTGCTGCCGTAAGTCTTTTCTCCGAAGGCCCAGGCGGCCAGATAGTTGTAACGGGCGCCGCCGGAGGTCTTGGGGTTGGGAGTGATCACCGAGACGCCTTCTTTGGCCAGGTCGTCCCAGTTTTTAATGGCTTTGGGGTTGCCTTTGCGCACCAAAAACACAATGGTCGAGGTGTAAGGCAGGCTGTTGTTGGGCAGGCGGCTTTGCCAATCCGCAGGCAACAGGCGGGCTTTTTTGGAAATCTGATCAATGTCGTAAGACAGAGCCAGCGTCAGCACATCGGCTTCCAGACCGTCGATCACCGCGCGGGTCTGTTTGCCGGCGCCGCCGTGGGATTGTTGAACAGCAACGTCTTCGCCGGTTTTTTCTTTCCAGTATTTGATAAATTCCTTGTTGTAGTCCTGATACAGTTCCCGGGTCGGGTCGTAGGACACATTCAACAGGGTTCTGTCAGCCAGGGCCGTGCCGCTTAGCAATAGGGCCAGGCTGAATAACAAGGACTTTAAGGGGGTGGTCAATTTCATGGTTTTTTCCTTAAATTTAGTTAGTTAATTATTGAAGTTGTGCCCAGGATAAGCATTTCTAAAAATTTATAAAAACGATATATTTAGAGGTAACTATCTATTAATTAGATAAACAGTATGGGGGCGACGTTTAAATCGCGACGAGGGCATCGCTCTCAAAGTGCCGATTTCAAATTCACAGCCAATAGTTGGTTTAGGGCTACAACTGCTGACTCGCTTAAAGCTTGCCGTCTCCAAAGGCATTCAGCGACACTTCGAAGTAGAAGAAGTTGCTGGCCTCCGACGTGAAGGGGCCGTTGGCCGTGTTGCTCCTATCTTGTGACTTGGTAAAGTCACCCGGTTCAAAGCGGGCATAGCTCAAACTCCAGTCGACATAGGGGTTGAGTTTATGGCGCATGCGGATGTCGAGTTCGTGCCCGAGAAAGCTGCCGCTTTGACCGGTTCGGTCGCGAAGATTGGCTCTATTGAAGGCATCGGTTTCGCTTTGTAGCCAGAAGGCGCCGTAGCCGGCATCAATGCGCACATCCTTATAGGGCGTGAATTCCAGGCGGGTCTTGGGGGCATGGACGTTATCCCAGGAGAAATAATCGTTGCGCGACCAGGGCTGATTAAAGCCGTAAAAGGCATCGAATCGTTCATTTCTATTATCGGTGGGACTTTTGTCGCCGGTGCCGTAGCCGTAATACACACTGGCCCGCGGTTTCCAGTCATGGTCGAAGGTGTGGCCCAGTTCCAGCGAGTAAGCCAGCGCATCGTGCTGGCGCAAGGTCTGTTTTGTGCCTGATAGTGACCCAGAACGGCCGAATTGTTTGTTGATGTCGGCGTCAAAATCAAAGCCGGTGTCGGGAATTTCGCCGTAAACCCGAAGGCCCGGTGCATAGATATCAAGATCAGGCTTGCGATTGGCGACAACTTTATTGGTCGGATCGCCATTTTGTTTACGGCCTATAAAGTAAGGCTGGATGGTAATAAAATCCGACCATTGCTTGATGCTCAGTACGCCGCCATAAAACCAGGTATCCTCATCGGGCTGGTCGAAGTCGTATTTCAGGCGTTGAACCGGCTGAAAGGCAAACGTATCCAGATCCCAGTTGTTTTGCTTTTTACCAAAGCGAACACGGAAGCCTTCAAAATTGTTGGTGGTATTGCGGAACTGGTTGTTGCCGACCAAACGCCGATCCAATAACTCCAAAGCCTGGCGGCCGGCGCGGATGCTTATGGGCCGGTTGTGGCCGAGCGCATCGTCGAAATAAAGTTCGGCGTAGCCCTGAATCAATTCAAATTCGTTAATGTCGGAATCGGTTCTTTCATACAAGCCGTTATAACTGCGCGCATCTTCAAATTCGACAGCAAAACGCAGCGGGTCGAGAATATCTTTGACCCCGATATAACCACGCGTTCTTAATAACCAGAGATTGTCGGGATCGTCACGCCATTTATTCAGTGTAGCGCCGGTGTCAGGATCATTTCTGCGCCGCAAATCGTTTTCCCGGTATTCATAACGAGTGCGGAAATCAAGGCCCACATCGAGCCAGTCCACATCGCGAAACTGCTCGAATTGAGTCCGGCTTAAGTTGCGCACATAGGCAGGAGGATCGGTATCCGGCTCGACGCGATAGCCTTTGGTTTTACGGTAATAATCTTCGGCATTTGCCAGGCCGGGACCTATCAGCAGCAGGCCCAGAGCGCCGGCTGCCGAGGCGGACTTCACGAAGTTACGCTTCATTGTTTCACCTTGTTTTTAATTTTTTGTTTACAGTAACTTCCGGTGATCCGGTGGGTTTGTATTAGGGTTGAAGACTTGTTATCGCCGTGTTGTTTTACGGTAGAAGGAAAGATTATTTTTTACTGTCGAAGCGCAACTTCTCCTTGCGCTCGATTTGAACAACCTTGCTCTCATGAATGACGATTTCAATGGAACCGAATTTAATGTTTTCGAGCATCTTGGTAATTTGATGGGCGATCTCGGCCGTCTGTTGTTTTTTTAAGGCGTTTCTCTCAATTCCGGTCATGATGGCAAGGTCTCTGCGAATTGTTATATTCATTTAACTACAGGCGTTAAATTATCAAGGGTTGGCGCAGATATTAAACAGGCAGGTGTTTTAAATAAAACGATATATTTAGATAGATATATCTAAAAATGTGAATAACAAGGAGGTGCCGGATCAATTGTTATTGCAGTCGCGGGGATGCCGTTTCAAACGTTTTTGGACTAAGAGGGATTTCCAGGCAATGGTTCACGCATTCCGACAGCTGCTGCGTGTTTGCGAAGATATGGGGTGATCTCGTTCAGTTAACTATTCAGCGAAACCGGAGGCAGGGCGCTGAATAGTTACTTCGATGGTTCGACAGGGTAGCCGCAGGACTCAGCACAAACGTGAGCTATTAATGATGTAAGCTGCTCTTGTGCTGAGCCTGGCCCAAAGGCCGGTCACTTTATAACGGACTGTTAATGCGCCTTGCGCGCCGGCCTAAGCGGGTCAGCGCCAATGGTGCCGATCAGCGAATCGAGATAATCGGCACTTTGAACGTATTTCAGTTTTGCCTCGGTTTCCAACAAGCGGGTGTTAATGTCTATGATTTCAAGATCATCGTGATAACGACTTTCCCCAGTTAAGGCCTGCAGACTTTTTAGATGGCGTTGCCAGAGGGCAATATCGCGTTGCTGCTTGACTTCCAGGCGTTCACGGTACCAGTCTGAAGCCAGCAAGGCTTTACGAGTAAACAGGGCCCGAATGTCGGGATGGTGTGCATCCTTACCCTGATAACTGCCGCTGGCCATGATGTGCAGCAATGCCTGCAAGGGCGGGCAGGCATCATCGACAGAACCGTCATCCAGGTATTGTTGTGCAACGTGCTGCTGTGTCTCTACGATGTTGTTGATGCCGTCGACAAACACGTCCAGATCCTGCCTTTCAGGTTGGAGTATGTCGGCCGTGAAGACGGCGGCCGGATTATCGAATATTTTGCCCAGGAAATCATGCACGAAGTGTTCGGTAATGCGGTAGCCCAGGCGGCTGGCCAGGATTTTTTTATGCTGGTGGTCAAAATCACGCAACGGCTCCATATAACCATGCGCGATCAGGAAATCCGGGTGCCGTTCTTCGACGGTCAGTCGGGTCCAGATTTCCGGAATTAGCAGGCTGATATCGTGGTTGATACGCATATCGGGCCCTATAAAACCGGCCGAACTGGAAAAGCCCGGATAGCCGGTCAGAATAAAGGATACCAGGGCATTGTTAAGGTCCGGGGTGGTGCGCAAGGCATTAAAAGGGCCTTTAGTTAATGCGCCTTCACTGCCGGCGCCGGTGGTTGATGGCGATTTGCCGGTCAGGGAGCAGATGAAATCCATGAACAGCTCCGGCAGTTCCTGATAATGAATCGGATTGTATACCGCCAATGACCGAATGCCCGGTTCGGGCGGGTTGTTGCGGCGGCCGCACAGCACTGCATCGACCGGATGACAGACCGGTTGATCCAGGGGGATTTTGCGGTGGAAACGGGCGCCTATCTCGGCAATATATTTACGTTCAGGCTGGATCAGGTCTGCGCGAGTTTCAAGATAGCGCGGGTTTTTGGACGGCTGGCCGTCAACCAGGCGAGGATGCGCGGACGATGCTACATAACCGGCGTTGCTTTGACGGGCGTCAGTCAGCAATTTGTGCATCGGCGGGGTAAATTTGCTAAAGGACAGCACATCTTCGACAACTTTTTCCAGGCTGTCGCCTGTCAAGGGTTCGAAGTTGGCCAGAAAGTTACCCGGCAGACTCATGTTGTATTCTGTCTGCTTGTCGTAGCCCGGAATAATGGCATCATCGGGCCGCTGAAAAAGGCGATACTCGCAATTGCTGACCAGTTTCAAGCTGTCATTGCCGATATTGTCTGCGCAATAAGCGCCGATCAAGCGGGTGGGCACCACTACGGATGCGCTGATGTCATCTTCCATCTGGATTTTTTCAGCAGCGATAAAATCCTGCCGAACCTTGAAGGTGCGCCAGCGCCCATTCAGGTCAAAACCCACGCGCAAATAAGAGGCGATGATCTTGCGGTCATCCAGCTTGAGTTCATGGCCGGGCGCGCCATCGACGATGTCGACGGTCATGTGGTCGCGCCAGGCATCGCCCCATTCATGACGATAAAAGCGTTTGATTAAAAACACCAGCGCCAGGATATAGGACGGGATGGATGCCAGCCAGGCCTTATATTCGTCGGTGTGGCTTGAAGATGGCGTCAGCAATTTGATGACCGAACCCAAACTGCGCTCTGAACTGAGCAGCTTGCGTTCGGGAGCGTGATCTTCACTCTCATGGCCGGGTTTGAAACGGCCGCGGTAATCCTTGTCAAAAATTTTCTGCACCCAGTCCAGGTCATGCTTCAACTCATGTACAAACAGCGGGTTATAGATGACGGCATCTTCGATGGATTTGGAGATTTCCGATTTGCCGCCGCCGGAGACGGTGCTAGGTTTATGGCAGAAGGTGCCTTCCGCTGAGGTGCCGACCAGACGCCAGGACGGGGCGCCCGGGTGTTTTGCCATTTCAATCTTGTAGCCATTGGGCTGAATATAGGTTTTATTCGGTTGCAGCCGGATGCTGTGGTCTTCGCCGCCTTTTTTCCAGCTGATGGTCTGGGTATTGATGCTCATGCGCAACTGTTGCGGCACATAAATGATGTCTGGAAAGCGCTTGTCAATGGCATAGCCCTCAGGCGTGACATCCATGATATCGCCATAACGGGACACCATTTCCTGAAAACTATAGCCGGCAACCCGGGCCGGATCTCCGGCGCCGTACTCATCGCCAAGATTACTGCGCTGAAACGCCAAAGCGCCGCCAGCGTGTTCTTCTTCGGCAAGTCCGAAAAGATTGGCCGCATAACTGATCTGGCTTTTTACTTCTTTTTTACAATAGCCGTAGTAGTTGTCCGCCAGGATGGTCACTATTACGCCGCGCTCATCGCGCGCGGTAATCTTGAAGGCCTGCCCGTCGTTGTACAGATCTTCGCTCTGCTGCCAGCACATGCCGTCTCGTCGTTGCCGTGGGCTGGCGTCGTCATAGTGCGGCAGGCCGGCCTGTTTTTTGGTCAGGCGCACCAGGTGCGGCGCTAAAATCACGCAGCCGCTATGGCCTGTCCAATGCAATACATCGAGCGCGGCATCGTACTCGGGTAGGGCAGGGTTGCCGCCATTGCCAAATATACTTTCCACAAAATCCAGGTTGCTGACCAGGCTGCCCGGCGCAAAAAACCGGATTTCCATGGTTTTTTCTGCCTCTACGCCAGGAATTTCGGGGCAAACAATTGGGCGCATCAGCAGCGAGACAAACATTTTTGCCGGCGTCGGCTCATTGGCGCAAAAAGGCAGGGTCAGCAAATCCTCGGGCGGATTGAGCGCTTGTTGCAATAAATAGGCGAAGGTTTGTTTCGGTACTTCCTTTTTATCGCCAGGAACAGGCAAACCGCCCGCGGCAATGTGGAAGGAGCCTTTTGTCGTGCGGCGGTCGCTGGCGGGATTGTGCAAAACACCCTGTTTGATTCGGTAACTAGAGACAAACTCGGAGTGAAATTCATCTTTTCCGATAGGCAATGACAGCTCACGCGCCACTCCGTGACGATCCAGTTCAAAGGTCATGGTGGGCAGTCGAGGCATTTTGTCCAGCTTCAGATCGGCGCAATAGGCATTTAAAAAATCCTGAATGCGTTGATCCGGCGGATAATGGTGCGATGCCAGTTCACGGCTTTTTTCCAGATAGCTGCGCAACATATCCTGCGCCGTTAACAAAATATCCGCCGTTTCGTCGCTAAAACAGGTGGGCTGGCCGCAGGAAGCTAATTTGAAATTAATATACAGATGCAGCTTCTGCCGCTCCTGTTGTGGATTTTGTTCAGGCTTGTTTAAACCTAAGGATTGAATTTGATCCATGAAAGTTGCCCTGTGATTTTGTCATGCGAAGCGGATTGAATTGACCTGAGATTGGCAATTTGAGTGCCGTACCATCCGAAAGATTGTAGCATGATAGCGTTTGCGGGCATTTCAAAACAATAGCGATTTCGCAATGCCTGGCTGCGTTGAAATTTGTGCTGCCAGGCGCACCAAATTAAAGCGTGAGCGTGTCAAAGTCGATCATGCCGGCACAATATCCGCCACCATGCCGGATCAAATATATCGATCTTGCCCAGTCCCAGCTGCATGAATGCTGTCGGTCAAGCCGCTTAAAACCGTTCTAGTCGTGATAGGCATTAAATTTGCTCGATACGCTTTAGATGAGCTTTTTAGGTATTAGCGCATGTCCGGGATGAGTGATCTCAAAGTGATCGGGAAATATGAGGGGTATCAATTCGGTATAGTTTTACCCGGCGCACGATTACGCGGTTTATTGAACCATCGCCACAAGCCAACCGATAAAGAGTCGAGCAATCAATCTGTCTCTTAAAATAGCGCTTTATGCTAATCTATCAGTGCTTTATGGCCCAGTGTTTAGCGCATGGCTTCGACTGATTTTTCTTTCAATTTAACTTCCAATCCAGATAACATGACCCAAAAATACACGCCATTAAAAGACCACGACACCCCCATCAAAGTATTATTTACCGGTTACCTTTGCACCGTGGGCATAGGCTATCTGTTTGCCCTGGTTCAGATATTGTTTACCCATGGCATGGCCGACGGGAAATTCGGTTTATCCATCGATGATATTGTTTACAGCTATTATGGCAACCGTTCAGGTACCGTACTGGAGCAGAAACTGAATGGTTCCATGAAAGAAAACGCCTCGGAACAGGAGCGTTTTGAAATCATGAAGTGGGTCAGGGATGGCGCCGAACTGTCCGACTATAAATCGTCAGGCGTTGAAAAAATAATCGAGACTCGTTGTGTCATGTGCCATAACAAAGAGGCCTCGATTCCTGACTTTAGCAGTTTTGAGGGCTTGAAATCAGTAACCGCCCAGGATGAAGGCGCTACGTTTGCGTCATTAACAAGGGTTTCACATATCCATTTGTTCGGCATCAGCTTTATTTTTATGTTCGTCGGCATCATTTTCAGTTTTTCGGAAACGACCACGACCAAATACAAATGCATTGCCATCGGTATGCCTTATGCGTTTCTGATTGCGGACATCCTATCCTGGTGGCTGACCAAGATTCATCCTATGTTCGCCTGGCTGGTCATCCTGGCGGGTACCGGCATGGGTGCCTCATTCATGTTCATGTGGGCCACATCCCTTCTGGAAATGTGGCTGTTTAAACCGGTTTTCATCAATGGTCCGGGACTCCGTGTTCAGCAATGGCTTGATGAGAAAACCAAGCTTGATGAGATCCTGCCGGCTTTAAAAAAGGCGGCGGCCTGGCTGACCCAGCTTTGGTTAAAGCATGCCTGGCCCTTTATCAAGGAGCGATTAAAAAAATAATTTCGTTAAGCATCTATTAAGGAATCGGTCGATAGAATGCAGCCCAAAGCATTAAGACTGAAGTTAATTTTGTAAGTACTCAAGCTTTGGCTAAATCAACATTTTAGAGGACACCATGAAAAAATTATTTATTCTGATGCAATTGACTCTGGCTGCCGTGGCTTATTCGTCCTACGCGTCCGCAGATCATGGTCACGGTTATGGTCATCGGCACCACCACCATCACCATCACGGTCATTATCGTCCACACTATTATGAAGAAGAGGTCGTTTATTACGCGCCGCCGCCGGTAGTGCACCATTATTATCCACAGCCGCAGGTGAACTATTATCCTGCGCCTCAACCGTCTTATGATCAGCGTTCCGGTTCAGGCCTGGTCGGCGGGATGCTGGGCAGCGCTTTCGGCTATGAAATAGGTCGTGGCGATCCTGTTGCAGCCGGCTTGGGCGCCGCCGCCGGTTCTTATATGGGCAATCGCTACTAAACCAGCAGTCAAATCGAGTGATCTGAGCGCGTTGAGCTCAGCGTTTTCTTCATTCCCGGTCATCAGGGAATGCATGTCACCAGCAGCTCTGCTTGATAGCAAGCAGAGCTTTCAAGATAAGACCGAGGCATTGCCTCGAATCCAAACGAGCCGTATTTTTGGCTTAACTGAAGAAAAACAAGACGATCAACTGTGCGGCCATAATTCGCAGAATCATGACCAGGGGATAAACCGTGGCATAGGCGATAGAAACGGCCGGAGAAGAACTGAAGTTATTGGCAAATGCTAAGGCCGGCGGGTCGGTCATGCTGCCGGCCAGTAAGCCGCAAAGTGACAAGTAGTTGACCTGGTAATAAGCCTTCGCGATAAACGCGACAATCAATAGCGGCAGCAGGGTAATCAGCACCGAGCAGGCCATCCAGTAGAAACCATCTCCATTGATCAGGGTTTCTACAAACTGGTCGCCGGAATGCAGGCCGACACAGGCTAAAAACAACACAATACCGATATCTTTCAAAATGATGTTGGAGCTTTTCGGCAAGTGCCAGGTCATGGTGCCCCAGCTGGCGACCCGGCTGAGGATAATCGCGACGATGAGGGGGCCGCCGGCAAGACCTAACTTAATGGCGGAAGGAATGCCGGGCAGATAGAACGGCCAACTGCCAAGCAATACCCCAAGGGCTATACCGATAAAGATGGGCACGATTTGAGGGTGACTTAGGGTTTCCAGTGAGTTACCCAGTACTGCCTCGATCCTGTCCATGGCTTCTTTGCCGCCGATCACATACAGCTCGTCGCCAAAATGGACATGGACAGAGTTGGAGGGTGTAAATTCCACGTCCGGACGCTGAATCCGGGAAATGGTTACCGAATACAAAGTTCTCAGTTCGCCGACCGACTTGCCGACGGCATCTTTATTGGTCACCACGATGCGTTTGGCCAGCAGGTTTTGCGGGAAATCCTTCAGATTAAATTTGGAATCGGTGCCGATCAGTATTTTTAACTGTTCCAGTTTTTCAGGGTCGCCCACCAGGCGGATGCTGTCACCCAGAAATAAGTGGCTGTCAGCGCTTGCGAGGCTCACCTGATCATTATGGAGAATGCGGGTAACCACGACGTCCATGGCTTCAAAAAACGGGATATGGGCAATGCTTAAATTGTTTAAGTTAGGATTCTCGACGGTGAGGTCTTTCCATACCGGGCGATGGGCGTTTTGTTGCTGTATACGGTTAAAGCTTTCAGTTTCAGCCTCGATATTAACTTTAAAGAAGCGCTTAACCAGCAGCATCGATAAAATAATGCCTATGATGCCGAACGGATAAGCAACCGCATAGCCTAAACCGGGTAGTTTTAACACCGGATTATCGCCGTCGGCAAAACCGCGCAGCGCTTCCTGAGCAGCAGCCAGCGAGGGTGTGTTGGTGGTTGCGCCAGAAAACAGACCGACCGCAACAGGCACCTCAATATGACCGAAAAAGCTGATGCCCAGGGTTATCAGTGCGCCCAGCACGACAATGCCTGCAGCCATGATATTCAGCTGCACCCCATAACGGAAAAAGGAATTGACGAAACTGGGGCCAACTTGAAGACCGATCGCGTAAACAAAAAGAATCAGGCCGAATTCCCTTAAAAAATGCATGATCTCGGCATCAATGGTGATGCCGAAATGGCCGAAAGCCAGGCCTGCAAACAAAACGCCGGCAATGCCCAGCTGAATGCCAAATAAGGACAGCCTCCCCAATGCCAAGCCCGTCGAAATGACCAGGCTCAGCACTAATAAAGTATGGGATACGGATTCCCCGGTAATAAGTTGAATGAGCCAATTCATGCAATGAGGTTTTGATGTTAGTTAATGGACAAACGGGATAAGGCAATGGACGAAGGTTGCTACGCCCCGCGAAAAAACTGAACTGACTTTTTATTGCTCAGCGTTACCTTTCGATGCATTGTTGAACGATGCCGGACACCTGCAGGAACCAAAACCAGCTTGTTGAGATCATGGATAATGTTCCATATCTTCCAATTCGATATTGAGCGCCTTGGTTGAAATCAATAATTCACCTATCGATGTCAGCAGAGATAAGATAATAAACAGCATGCTGATGCCGAAAGCGACAGTGCCGTATTCTTGCAAGCCGAAGAAAATCAAGCCCATGGTAATTATACAGCCGATGATGCCGGTTACCGCTAGCAATTGCATGGCGATGATGAAGCGGATGCGTTGCCTTAAGCTTTCAATCTGTTTTTTGTTGATAGGGCTTTTTGTTTTGTTGAACAGGTTGTGCTGCTCTCGAATGCGATTGGCTATAGCCAGAAATCGGTTGGCATAAGCCAGAAACAAAACCGAAATAGCGGGGAATAACAAAGCCGGGGTTGTGATGCTGATACTCATGTCTTTTTTTCCTTATGGCCATTCGGCGGCGATATCAACCAGCAGGATGCGTTCTTGATCAAGCCGGATGGAGAGTGTTTTACAAAGCACACCGGTATTAAAATCCCGGTATCTTTCAGAAGTGATCAGGGGGCGACCGTCCTTTACAAATTCAAGTGCCAGCAATTCATAAAAATAGGGTCGCCATGACCAGTTAAATCCAGTGTGTTTATCATCAGCTAACCATTTTCCTTTGCTGGCACTATAGCTCGGGGATATCTGGTCACCTTTATTGTTGCATAGATAAAATCTTAATATACCGCTGTTTTCAAAGGGTTGAGTGGGCACAGCCGTCGGATTGAAGCCGGTGCTCAATGACTGCCGTAACTTATTGAGCAAATCTTTGATTTTGCCGGTATAGATGAACTTTTCCTGGTGTTTGCTTAAGGATTTCTGCAGGTATTTGCTTCTTAAAGATTCGATAAGGTGTTGGTAATGAGCAGGATTCTTGAATTCGGCTTCA
>Ga0208625_100300_pt1 | contig 13088 bp, 16 predicted proteins | sample LakWasMeta8_HOW4_2_FD_183858 | JGI IMG/M metagenome (GOLD analysis project Ga0208625, IMG submission 183858) | Freshwater sediment methanotrophic microbial communities from Lake Washington under simulated oxygen tension - Sediment Metagenome... | ecosystem: Environmental > Aquatic > Freshwater >... | reverse complement strand
GTTTTTGGCGCGTAACGCCGCTTCGGCCTCTTCTTTGGCGCGCCGGGAGTCTTCGGCCAGACGAACACTATCTTCTTCCAGTTTGATTTGGTGCAAAAAAAATCCGTGCGAAACCAGGGCTTGGCGATCCAGCGTCCAGAGCATTACCCCCGACAGCGGCAGCACCAAAAGCCAGTGGTCGGGAAATGCCCACGGCGCAATCATCATGCATGGTACCCAGGCGGCCAGCGCAAAGCGGCGAAACGCTGCCAAGACCGGCGACATTTGCGAGGCGTTTGCCGCGACGATAGTTGTCAGTATCACGGCTTGCAGCAATGTGAACTCAAAAGGCACTCTTCCGGCGGTAATAACACCGGTGGCGGCCAAGCCAAATCCGTGCAACATCGCGGTTCGATAGACGATAGGCAGCCATTTGTCGAGTGCTTGCTCGCTTGGCAAGCGTGCCCGATCCTGGCGGTAGGTGGCATTTTGCTGTCTTACGGCCACGCCGGCTAGCAGGTAAGATAAGGTCCAAAGCCAATAACCTTCCGGGTTCAATCCCAAGCTGTATTGCCAATAGCCGAACGCAATGCCGGAAATTGGCAGCAAACCGATGCCATACACCAGCCGGTTGTATGCCATATCCAGCAGCCGGGCCTGGCCATCCGCGCCGGCATCGGCGAATGTCAACTTCGGTTGTGCAGCCCTCATTCCAGCCTCCTGCCGCGTAGCATCGTGATGACTTCGATCCGGTTGCGGGCGCCCAGCCGCTCCAGAATCCCGGTCACATGCTCCTTGACGGTTTGCTCGGATAGCGACAAATTCAACGCGATGCGTTTATTGGGCAGGCCTTTCAGCATCATCGCCAGTACTTGACCCTGGCGGGCGGTCAGGCCGAGTTCGGCCGCAGTGACCGGCAACTCCTTATTCGGAAACTCGCGCCCGGCGAACTGTGTGCAGACATGAAACCAACTGTCGCCCTGCAACAGCGCGGCCACCGCCCGGCCGAAAACGTCAGGCGACTCCTGTTTATGCAGAAAACCGTCGGACCCCGCGATCCGTGCCTTGTCCAGCACCGCAGCATTGTCGTCGGCGCTGATGACCAATAGTCTTGTCGATGGGAAACGCAGCTTCAACTCCACCAGCAAGCTAAGTGATGCTCCCTCCGGCAACCAGAAATCCACCACGGCCAGCGACGGTGGTGCGGCCGTATCCAGGGCATCCCAAAATTCAGAAATGTTAGTCACCGGTCTAGCCAGATTGAAGCCGCAATGCGATAGCAAAAAGTTCGCAATGCCGCGCGCCACCAAAGGATGGTCGTCGATAACCAACGCGCTAGCCGAGTATGTCACGCAGAACTCCCATGTTGTTGATGGTAAACGCTTTACCGGTTTTCAGTTTGTCAGGTTAGAAGGCTGATATGACGCGCTCGAAACCGGCAAGATAACATCATCTTAACAAATCGACTCGGCGTCCCGACACCCTACTCCGGTAGGGTTCCCTTACTAAACCGCGCTTCGGATAATGTCGTCCAGTCTCGGGGTCATTCGTTTGGCATCCATGCATTCGTACCTTATCAAACGCCCATTTTTGGAGAAACACGATGAAACGTCAAACTTTATGTTGTGCATTGGCGGCGCTTGGCACTCTGAGCGCCGGTAGCGCGCAAGCGCAATTGTTCAATCGCGACGGAGGCCTGATCTACGATAGCGTGCAAAACGTCACTTGGTTGGCGGATGCCAATTATGCCAAAATCAGCTTTCTATCTTTATTGGCTGTTGTTGTTTTAATGGTTAGCGGGTGTGCCAGCACGACACCAGTCAAGAATTTGGCATTGCCACCAGTAAGCACAATCGAGGGAACTGTCACCCAACTGGATGAAAAAGGTTTTACTCTATCAGACAATTCCGGCTCAATCTTTGTTAAAGCAAAGTTGCCAGACAATCAGAAATTGAACCTTTCTCTTGATGAGAAAGTGAACGTGTATGGCAACCTACAAGGTGGTCAGGAAAAAATATTTGATGGGTATGTTATTAGGAAAGCAACGGGGGAGCAGATCATTGTATGCAATCCGACGCCTCACTTCGGCTTCATTATTCAGAGTTCGTTCAAATAATGCCCAACGAATAAGGTTAGATTGTGTGGGTAAAGCGAACCACAATCTGAACGGTTGCCAACATAACCCTATCGTTGCCGGCGGGCGGCAACCTAAAGAATTGCCAAAATTCCTTTGGATTAACACCGTTCTCGGTAATCTCAAGACCAGCTTGGGCGGAACTTATCATTCATTTGGTTTTGCCAAAGATGCCTCTCGCTATTTGGCGGCATTTGCCTATCGCTTCAATCGGCGCTACCAATTCGCTACACTCCTAATATGTCTGCCGGTCGCTACCGCCACTATTGGGCCTCGTCCGGCTGAAGAATCTAGTTAATCAGGAAACCATATGTACTGCCCAACACACTTCCAAGAAGACAGACTCCCGGAACTCATCAACCTGATCGAACAGTTCCCCCTGGCGTCCGTCGTTTGCAACGGACCTTCGGGCTTGGTGGCGGATCATATTCCGCTGATGTATGAGGGCGAGCCAGACACTACGGGCAAACTTGTCGGACATGTCGCCAGAAACAATCCTTTGTGGCTGTTGCCCGCTGATCAAGAACTGCTCGTTGTCTTTCAAGGCCCGTCGACCTACATTTCACCGAACTGGTACGCCACAAAACGTGATGCAGGCAAGGTCGTCCCGACCTGGAATTACGCGATCGTTCATGCCTATTGCACGCTAGAGGCAATTCAGGATTCGCAGCAGGTACTGCAAATCATCACAAAACTGACCGATCAGCACGAGGCCTCGCAACCCCACCCATGGCGCGTCACCGATGCACCCAGTGAGTTTACCGAGAGCTTGATCGGGAACATCGTTGGCATCGAACTCAAGATCAATCGCATGCAAGGCAAGTGGAAGGTCAGTCAGAACCAACCAATACCGAATCGGCAATCGGTAGTGCAAGGCCTTCTGGCGGAGGGCTCTGACGCACAAACTCAAATGGCGTTGCTCGTCCGCGCCCATGGAGCCAAGTAACTTGAAGCATCGTGCCTTCGCTCCCCCGCGTAAGTGTCAGTTCAACGCTGACGCTAACACACCTATTGTTCCGGGGTTTTTCTCCGTGTTAGCGGTTTCGTCCAACATTACACTCAAGCGGGACGCGTCTTTTTATGGCGGTTTTGAAGGTCAATCTATGAAAAATGTTATTGCAATTATTGCCACGTCCATGCTCTGCTCATGCGGTTTTATGACACCAGCCAAACAATATCAGGGTGACAGTCTGGGAGCAGCAGACATTGCGGTGATCCAAAGTGTTGTGGGAACCCCGTTTGCTGATGACTATCATGCGACCATCATTGGCTATACGAAGATTGAACCCAACGGCTCAGGCGAACAGAAGGAATTCGGATTGCCTGGTTTTACAGACTACCCTAGCGAAATTCATGTCTTGCCTGGAGAGTATGAAATTCAAGTTTATTGCTTTAAAGGGTTTTCGAGCCATAGACCCAGGAAAACACTGATACTACAAGCAGGCCAAACCTACTTGCTCAAATGTGATGTGCTAAACGATCAGGCGTTCATCGGTGTGAACTCACAACCCAAATAGCCAGCCAGGGTGGTCAGTTTTTTTGCCCACCATTTAAAATTCGATCAATTATATCTTGCCCCCTCAAAGCCTATCTTCCGAGACAAAATCGCCCTAGCTGGTTCCGATGATTAAAACAGGGCAGCAGCGCTGGTTTGTCTTCTGCCTGATAGTCTCTCTGTTGATACATCTTGGGATAGTGTTGGCGTTGACTGATATATTTCGACCGTGGAAATCGGCGGACCGGTTGCCGGGTCAGTTGACAGTGCTATCAGTGGAATTCAAGATCCTACACTTAGCAAAAAAAACGCCCAAAGTCTGCCGCTTAGTCCACCATCTAAAATTGGATCGACCAGTGTCAGGTCAAAGTCACAACCGGCGTCGGCGCCAATTTCTGCAGATCACGTCAATCCCTCGCAACGCCAAGTGATTACACCGCGGGCTGAAAAGTCAGCGAATCCACCGCCCCCCTCCGGAGCCTCCCAAACTTGACCTATCCAAGGTGTTAAACGATATGCGTCAAGTCGCCCGAGAATCGGCAGAGCATGACGGGGAACAGAAACTTGATCGCCGCAAATTGGCAGTTAACCCGGAAAACCTTAAGGCGCCGGATAGCAGGCCTACGGAAGAAACGGAAACCTATACGCTTCCCAACGGTTATCAGCGCCGATGCGTCATCAAAGCGGATGGCAAAAAGCAATGCATGAGTAAAGAGGCGGATGACGACAGTATTTGGAACGCCAAGATTTATTTACCGGACTCGCTGCCATCTGACAGCAAATCCGACGAATTCGTTCGACGTCTATGGTACGGACATTCCACAAGACGTTTGCACAAGGTCAAGCGTAACGTCAAATATCTGTCGAGCACCTGGTAGGGGTTTAAATAAAGAGAACAGATTAGCCCAATCAGCATCGTTCTTGTGAACGACTCTTGCGACACCGTAAAGGCGCAGGATTAACGGCTGACCATCAAAGGCGCAAAACATTATGGTCATTCGGGGGGCTTGCTGTACATGGGCGGAAGTTTCATTGCTGCTTCCGATAACATTTAGCCAGATGACACGGTTGCTGCTTAAAACTTTCAGCGAGTCCATGCCCTTTGGAGAAATATTCACACGGCTGTCTGTTGTAGCTGTCCCAACGAAGAAAATTCGTTGTTCGACCATAAACTGAATATGCTTTTCGGATAGTTCGGCAAATCGCTGACCCATTAGGTTCTCCGTTTGGTAAATGGCTACGTTGAAGGTAACCGGAGGCTGGAGGGGTCCGGCAAACACAACTTGCCGGACGTCCGGTTGACCGAAGGGTTGGGCATTACTTCAGCATTTGCCGGCGGCTTTTAGTAACGCATTGCAGCTTGCATTGTTGGTTTTTCCTATGTCGCTTGATCCCTTGGTAAAATCCGTGCACATAGCGCCTGCCCCGCTTGCCATACCCCACGACGCGACTTTACCGAACCCGGACGGCTCTAAAATTTCACATTTAAAGGTGGCTCCATCATTAACTTTAACGGTGTACTGCATGCCGTTATAACCAGCGGGTGCTTCTGTTGCCTGTGAATTGGTGATTTTAAAGTTGCCAATTTCACGGCCAATAGCCATTGATATTTTGCTCTCGGCTTTGTTGCTTCCCTGGGCGGAAGTGTTATTTGCGGTTGTTGCGCAGCCGGAAAGCATCAACAACAGAGTTACCGTCAAAAGTTTTTGTGCCATTTTGATTCTCCACCGCTCCGAGTTGAGGAAACGCAGGGCATAGGAGCGTGAAGATATGCCTAGCGTAGAGTTGCGGTATCAAGCCGCCCAACTATGTGTCCAGGTTAGTGTTGACCTATTAGTCGATTGCCGGCGCTGGCCGATTTTACGGTTGTTGGCTCAGAACTAAATCAGACCAGTTCAAAACATACAAAATAATTACATCTTAACAAACTGCCTGACCCTCCTAACACCCTACTTCAGTAGGGTTCCCAGTCTGTATCCGCCTTCCGATAATGCGCCCAGCCTTGGAGCCGTTAGTCAGGTTACCGAGTATTTGCATCCGTTCAAGTACTACTTTTTGGAGAAAAATGATGAAACATAAAATTTTATGCGCCGCGTTGTCGGCACTCGGCACGTTAGCGGCCGGAAGCGCGCAAGCGCAGTTGTTCGACCGCGGCGGCGGCCTGATATACGACAACGTGCAAAACATTACCTGGCTGGCGGATGCCAATTACGCCAAGACCAGTGGTTTTGATGGCGACGGCGCCATGAGCTGGCAAGACGCGACGGCATGGGCCGAGGGTTTGGTCTACCAAGACACCGTTCGTAACGTGAGTTACGACAATTGGCGCTTGCCCAGTATCCATGACCTGGGTTCTCCCGGTTGCAACTTTGGTTCTAGCGGCACCGATTGCGGTTACAACGTGGCCACGCAAAGCTCGGAAATCGCCCACCTTTTTTATATCAGTCTTGGCAATAAAGCGTTCGTCGATTCGAATGGGCAGGCGCAAGCCGATTACGGCCTTATCGATGATCCGAATAACCCAAACGACGAAAGCCTGTTTGCCAATTTCCAGGACAGTTTCTATTGGCTTGCTGACAGCCATGCCAATTCCACCAGCGACGCTTGGCGCTTCAAGCTGACGAATGGCTTGCAAGATTATGGAAGCAAAAGCTTTCTCTTATATTCCTTGGCGGTGCGCGACGGCGATGTCGCAGCGGTTCCGCTACCGGGTGCAGCATGGCTTTTTGGAGCGTCATTGTTGGGGTGGATGGTCAATCGACGTCACCATTCGCGGCCTGATCAACAGGCATTTCTGAAATAAAAGCTTGGTGTGTTTCGTTAGCACCGAGTTTAGCGTTTAGATTTTTTTTAACCTTTAGGAGCAAGAGTATGAATAATTTTATAGTGCGTAAATCCCAATGGGTACTGTCGGTGCTATTGGTCAGTGGTATCAGTATGCCGACCAACGCCGCGTTGCAGGATCGAGGCAACGGCATGCTTTATGACACCGTTTTGAACGTTACCTGGTTACAGGATGCCAACTACGCTAAAACCAGCGGCTATGATGTTGATGGCTTGATGAGTTTAACCGAAGCCAAAAATTGGACCGAGAATTTAGTGTTTGGCGGCGCGACAAACTGGCGACTGGCGGGCAATAGCCCTATAAATGGCATTGATTTTGTATTTTCTGATGATTTCTATAGCGGCGTAGCCGATCAAGGCTATAACGTTGTCAGCCCTAACGCCGAATTGAGCTACATGTTTTACGTCAATCTTGGGCTGCATGGCTTGTACAACACCAACGGCACTCAGCGAAGCGACAATGGCGTATTTGGTAACGGCAATCTGTTCGAGCTCGATGAGGGTGGCAATGTAGTGGGTGGTGCCGATATGGGGCTGGTTAAAAATTTGCAAAATAGGGAGTATTGGCTCAAAACAAACGAAGGCCCGGCCTTTAATTGGATTTTTAATGTTTATTCGGGTTATCAGGGAATCTTGTCCAATGAGAATCAGCTTTACGCCTGGGCCGTGCATGACGGCGATGTGGCGGCGGTCCCCATCCCCGCTGCAGGCTATTTGTTCGGCAGTGTGATTTTTGGCTTCTGGCACACTCGGCGCACCGCTAGCCAGAGCAGGACCGTTTGCTAATCCAAATTTGACTTTGCAAAAACGTGACAGAATTGGATGAGCTCGCTCGAGCGATCGCTTGCGGGATCATCGCGAAAAGACCAAGAATAATTATCTCAAATGAAGCAACGGCATGGACATCGATCGTGTATCAATGGAAAAGGAGTAAAGGAAGATAGGGCAGGTTAGTTATTGTTGGAATTAAATTACTTGCTCCATCATCCCACCGGACCTGCACGAAAAGCCGTGCAGGTTAATGAATTCAATATTAGGGTCAATGTGTGCAAGGAAATTGCAATGGAAGACATCAAGGTAAGGCTTTCGACGCTCTGGATATTTGTAATGTTCAACATGGTATTTACCGACATTATCGGATTTTTGAATCCTGGAGCCTTGGAAGAAATGATAGCAATGAAAACTTCTCAAACAGTATTGCTGGCATTTTCAATACTGCTTGAGATTCCAATTGCAATGATAGTCCTGTCCAGAATACTGAGACACAAAGCAAATCGTCTGGCAAATATCATTGCAGGCGTGCCAACAATTCTTTTTGTTATGGGTGGTGGAAACACCAGCGCCTCCTATCTATTTTTTGCGACTATCGAAGTTACTTGTATGGTGATGATTATTTTGTGTGCGTGGAAATGGACTAAATACCAATGCTGAAATTTGTCACACTTGCCTGTTTGTTATTTGGTCAAGCTATATGGCAAGAGGGGCTGGTGCTATATGCACGGATTTAAAAAGTCTCAAAAGACAAAGGAAAAACGAACCAAGCAAACTACAATGCTTTTCTACAGGCTGCCGGTAAATGCTGAAACATCGCTCAACCTTACATTGGACGGCCTGAGTGAGAGTAAATCATCCACGAACCGAAGCATTCCGGTGAGGGTCATCGTTTTATCTTTTCGGCCTGTACCTCTGATGGCGTCAAGCGCGGAATATATGAAGGGCTGTACCAGAAGCAATGCATGGACAACGCGAAGATGCCTAACTGCAATCCTGGACACAATGCATATGATCAGTACAAGCAGTATCGCAAGAAAGCGCTGAAGCCAAATATCCGAACGAATGCCACTGGTCGATTTGACGTCAAATGAACATGAAAATGAAGATATCTGCCTCCTATGTTTTCTTGTCATTTGCGATTCTTGTTTCTGGCTGTGCGTCATTGCTAAATGCAATGACGGACCACGTCGACAACCGACGCGTTGAATATACACTAACCAGAAACGGAAACCAGGCCGTCATTTTTGAAAATGGTCTGGGCGGCACGATGGATTGGTGGGCAAAGGTCTTCCCGGAAATATCGAAAAACACCACGGCATTCGCCTATAACCGTCCAGGTTACGGAAAAAGCGATTCTGTATCAACGCCGCGCGACGGCATACACATTGTCGATGAGTTGCGCTCGCTCTTGAAGAGCAAGAATTTGAATCCTCCTTATGTTCTGGTGGGACATTCATTGGGCGGTTTGTACATGCAGCTATTTGCACGGCGCTACCCGGACGAAGTAAGTGCTCTCGTTCTGGTTGATTCCACCCATCCTAAACAACTTAAAGGTGCAGGTTCCTCCGAGAACTGGCCAACCTGGCTGCGAATCATGTTCGGAGTGGCGACTTCGGCTGTGGTGAAAGAAGAGCTAAATGCAATCAATGTCACGGGAGAAGACGTCTTGCAACTAGCAACCTTCACAGGAAAGCCAGTATTTGTATTAAGCGCGTTGCAACCCATGAAGGAAAACTCCACGTTGGCCGATGACGCTAACGAAAAACGTAAGGACATTGCTCGCCTTTATCCCGGCAGCAAGCAGATATGGGTTGACAGTGGCCATGGCATTCCGCTGGAAAACCCCGAGGCAATTATTTCGACTATTCGCGAGGTTCTTCCGCAATAGCGTTCCAGTTCGCATCCAGTTGTGAGAACACCCAACAAACGCTTCGATAGGACAAGCTCCGCCAGCAACCGATTGCCTCCACGCCTCTCAAGCGGGCACATTGATTAACTGCTTATTGCCTCGCTGCCGACATTGAGTGGAACGCTTCGAATGTCAACTAGGGGGCGACTACTGCCTAAGATCTTTTTCCAACTCCCTACAAACTCAAACACCAAGTACCTGAATTTTCAACATTATGATAAGTTTAAAGAAGGGTTCGTTTTTTCGTTGATTTCAACAATCAATACATTTTTTGGTTTAGTTAAATTTTAACTTTTCAATACAAAATTCCAGGTACCCAAAAATGAAGCCTTTGATAACCAAGCGCAACTGCATTCAAGGTGCGATTATTTTTACATTGGGGGATAGTTGCGCCGCCTTATTGACTGGCGAGTTTCAAATTTCGCGGTTAATCAGCATGATGCTGTTGGGCGGAACTCTTTATGCGGTTGAAATTTCTTGGTATTTCGCCTGGATAGAATGCCGTTTTGAAAGGCAGGGTTTTGTGAAGGGTTGAAACGGGCTTTGACCACAACAGGCTTTTTTAAGCCTTTATGGATTGCCCGTCATCTTAATGTTTTACGGGACAGTTTGCTGCGATACAGTGGAGTTTAATCGGCATCGGTGCTGAACGCTGCAATGTAATTCACTGCCCGATTAGTTTGCGGATAAAAAGCCACACACAGGCTGAAATTGTTGACAGCATTGCTGCGGAGTTAATACAAATTCTGAATCAGGAGTGATTTATGAACGATCTGGAACGCATGTTGAATGATATTAAAATGGAGGTCGAGTTAACTCGGCACCTCATCGGTAAGAATGCCTTGGACGCCAGAGTGATGGCGGTGATGAAACAAGTGCCGCGCCATAAATTTTTACCTGCGGATTTTCGCTATCTTGCCTACAACAATGGTCCGGTACCGATCGGTTCCGGACAAACTATTTCCCAGCCTTATATTGTTGCACTGATGAGCGATTTATTGGCTACCAAACCCAGCGATGTGGTTCTGGAAATCGGCACCGGCTCTGGTTATCAAGCCGCCATCCTATCGAAATTAGTTGCCCAGGTTTATTCGATTGAAATAATTGAAGATCTGGCCATAAAAGCAAGCCATCGGCTGCAAAAGCTAGGCTACGATAATGTCGCTGTCCGCAACGACAACGGCTACTTCGGCTGGCAGGAACATGCGCCTTTCGATGGCATTATCGTTACCGCCGCCGCACCGACTATTCCCCAGCCCTTGATTGATCAACTGAAGGTTGGTGCGCGCTTAGTCATTCCAGTGGGTTTGCCATACGCTTATCAGGAACTGATGGTTGTAGAAAAAAAGCCCAATGGCGACATAGACATCCAAGATATTCTTGGGGTGAGTTTCGTGCCGCTTACCGGCGTAGCCAATACGGATGATAACCGTCCATAACTCCTTAAACACTGGATCGAGGTGACGCTATGTTCCATATCAATCATGACATCAAAGACATTTCCCTGGCTGACCAAGGCCGTGAGCGCATTGATTGGGCACTGACCGAAATGCCGGTGCTGCGCAGCATCCATGATCATTTTGCCGAACAACGACCGTTAGCGGGCGCGCGCATCAGTGGTTGTTTACATATCACCACGGAAACCGCTAATTTGGCCCGCACGCTTAAAGCCGGCGGCGCTGAGCTGGTGTTATGCGCCAGCAATCCTCTGAGCACGCAGGATGATGTTGCCGCTGCGCTGGTGCAGCATTATCAGATTCCCACCTTTGCCATTCGCGGTGAGGACAGCGACACTTATTACCGGCATATCGCCAAAGCGCTGGACCACCGGCCGCAGTTGACGATGGATGACGGTGCCGATCTGGTCAGCGAGTTACATAAAAACCGTAGCGATTTGTTAGCAAATGTCATCGGCGGCACGGAAGAAACCACCACCGGCGTTATTCGGCTGCGCGCTATGGCGGCGGATAACGCACTCAAATTTCCGGTGATTGCCGTCAATGATGCCATGACCAAACACCTGTTTGATAACCGCTACGGCACCGGCCAAAGCACGTTGGATGGAATTATTCGCGCCACCAACATCCTGCTGGCGGGCAAAACCTTTACGGTTGCAGGCTACGGTTGGTGCGGGCGCGGTATCGCCATGCGCGCCAAAGGCCACGGTGCGCAGGTCATCATTACCGAAGTCGAACCGCTTAGAGCGCTGGAAGCCGCCATGGACGGCTTTAGAGTTATGCCAATGCTGGAAGCTGCCGTTATTTCGGATTTTATCATTACCGCCACCGGCGACAAACACGTGTTGGATCAAGCGCATTTTGCCGTGATGAAAGACGGCTGCGTCATTGCCAATTCCGGGCATTTTAATGTTGAAATCAATATTCCGGCGCTGGAAAAATTGGCTATAAGCAAACACCGTCCGCGCACCAGCGTTGAAGCCTATCAACTTAAAGATGGTCGCACCATTCGATTGTTGGCCGAAGGGCGTTTGGTCAATCTGGCTGCCGCAGAGGGTCATCCGGCAACCGTTATGGATATGAGTTTTGCCAATCAGGCTTTGAGTATTGCTTATTTATGGCAGCAGGGTGCAGATCTTGAAAACATCGTACATCCGGTGCCGACCAATATTGATCAGCAAGTTGCCAAAATGAAACTCGCGGCAATGCGGATCAATATTGATGATTTAACTCCGGAACAGCAGACTTATTTATCTTCTTGGCAAGAAGGCACTTAGACTTTTAGCAATCGCTTAAGGCGGTAAGCATTTCCTCAAACTGCACAATCGGTACCGGCTTGCCAAACAGGTAGCCTTGGTAACGAGTACAGCCTTTATTGAACAGTCGTTGTTGTTGCGCTTGCGTTTCTACGCCCTCTGCAATCACATCTAGATTGAGGCTTTGTGCCATCGCAATGATCGTGCGCACGATGGTTTGGTCACTGCCGTTGGTATTTATATCGCGCACAAAGGACTGATCGATTTTGAGTTGATTGAGAGGCAGCCGCTTGAGGTATTGCAGCGATGAATAGCCGGTACCGAAATCGTCCAATGAGAATTTAATGCCGATTTTTTTGAGTTTAATCATCGAGGCGATAGTGTCTTCAATGTTATTTACCAGCATGCTTTCGGTGAGTTCTAGTTTAAGTAAGCTCGGGTTGATAGCGTGGTGGGCAACTGCGGATTGCACTTGCGCTACAAAATCAGCTTGGCGAAATTGCTGGGCACTGACGTTCACCGCCAGGATAAGATCGCGGGTAAGGGCATCTTGTTGCCATGCTTTGAGCTGGGTACAGGCAGTTTCAAGCACCCATTGCCCGATCGGCACTATCAAACCTGTTTCTTCTGCCAGAGGGATGAATTGATTAGGGGGAACTAGATTCCGTTCTGGGTGTATCCACCGAACTAAAGCCTCTGCGCCCAATGGACGTAGCGAGCTATCTACTTGGATTTGGTAATGCAATTGAAATTGTTGTTTCTTGATTGCCGCACGTAGTTCATCTTCGAGAGCGGCGCGCGCGTTGATTACACTCTGCATGTTCGGGTCGAAAAAACGCAATGCGTTACGTCCAGATTGTTTGACTTGATACATTGCGATGTCGGCTTGTTTCAGCAAGTCATCGGCCGTCTGCTCATGACCGTTAAACAGGGTGGCGCCGATGCTGGGCGTATTAAGATTCGTATTCGGTGAGCGGGTAGGGCTGACCCAGTATGGTGAGAATCTTTTCGCTGACGGTTTCGGTCTGTTCCGCAGCTTCAACGTCATGCTGACTTAAGTCTTCCAGCATGACAACGAACTCATCGCCGCCCAGACGCGCCACCGTATCACCTTCACGGACACATGAAGACAGTCGTGCCGCAACTTGTTGCAGCAGCAGATCGCCAATGTAGTGACCGAGAGTGTCGTTAATGGTCTTAAAATGATCGAGATCGATAAAGAGCAGGGCGCCTCGTTTGC
>Ga0208625_100299_pt1 | contig 13093 bp, 13 predicted proteins | sample LakWasMeta8_HOW4_2_FD_183858 | JGI IMG/M metagenome (GOLD analysis project Ga0208625, IMG submission 183858) | Freshwater sediment methanotrophic microbial communities from Lake Washington under simulated oxygen tension - Sediment Metagenome... | ecosystem: Environmental > Aquatic > Freshwater >... | reverse complement strand
ATTAATGGCAGCGGGCGCGAATAAAATTATCGATCCTTATGAAATATGCGGCAGAAAAACACACCAGTTGCTGATCAAGCCGGATCTCACCACGATTCTTGATGAGACTGTATTCGGACGGCATGACTTGCATATTGCCCAGATAGAGATCCCAGAAGGTTCGTGGCTGGATCAGCGCAAAGCCAGTACACTGAAGTTGAACGAAAAGCATAATTTAATACTCATTGGCGTGGTCGATAAGGAGCTGAGCGAAGACTTGCAGTTTGTAATCGGTGAAAAAGAGCATACGCTGGATGCCGGCGATGTGCTCGTGGTATTGGGCCCGGCAAGGGAAATAAGATTGTTTAAAGAAGAAGTGGAAAATGTTTAGATTTATAAAATTCAATTCGAGAATCTGGTTTTTGTTGGGCTTTATCGGCTGCTTCGTCTTGCTGGCGGCTGGCGCCGTCTTGCAACTGGTTGAGGGGCTGGAGCCCTGCCCTTTATGCATTTCCCAGCGCATCGCGATTTTTGTCACCGGCATCGTTTTTTTGATTGCCGCCATCCACAACCCGGCACGCAGCGGGGTAAAGGTTTATGCGCTCTTGGGCGCGGCCACGGCGCTTTCCGGTGCGGCTATATCCACCCGGCACGTCTGGCTGCAGCATCTGCCGCCCGATCAGGTGCCGGAATGCGGTCCCGGGCTGGAGTATGTTTTTCAAAACTTTCCCTTGTCCGAAACTCTGAAATTAATGCTGAGCGGCACCGGCGACTGCGCAGAAGTGGACTGGACCTTGCTCGGCCTGAGCATTCCGCAGTGGACGCTCATGGCGTTTTTAATGCTGGCGACTTTAAGTTTGCTGCAAATCTGGAATCCTGAAAACAAATAAACCCTCGAGATGAACGACATGAAAAAAATATCGCTGGCGTTAGTGCTGGCTATCGCCTTTACATCGGCGCAAGCCGCCGAAGCACGCACTCCTTTACAGCAGGCGATTGCCGGCAAACATCGTTCGGCCGAACATAAAGCACGCGATAAATATCGGCACCCCGAGCAAACCCTGGAATTTTTCGAGGTCAAAAACGATATGACGGTCGTTGAGATCTGGCCCAGTGCCACCGGCTGGTATACAGAGATTCTGGCGCCTTATTTGAAGAAGCACGGCAAACTGTATGCTGCTCATTTTTCACCCGACGCCGAGCTGCCCATGTTAAAAAAGAGCCGGCATGATTTTGAAAAAAAAATGAAAGCACGGCCGGATTTGTACGGCAAGGTCGAGTTAACCGTATTGCAGCCGCCGAAATTCCTGCAAATAGCGCCGGACGGCTCGGCTGACAGGGTGCTGACCTTCCGCAATGTCCATAACTGGATGAAACGCGATCAGGCCGCCTCCGTATTTGCCGCCATGTACAAAGCCCTGAAACCGGGCGGCATTCTGGGCGTGGTCGAGCACAGGAACTCGGCAGCCAAGCCGCAGGATGAGCATGCCGCTTCCGGTTATGTCAGCGAAGACTATGTCATTGACTTGGCAAGAAACGCGGGCTTTGAGTTTCTGGCAAAGTCCGAAATCAACGCCAACCCTAAGGACACTAAAGATTATCCCAAAGGCGTGTGGACGCTGCCGCCTTCCTTGATACTCAAGGAAAAGGACAAAAAGAAGTATCTGGCTATCGGTGAAAGTGACAGGATGACGATTAAGTTCATGAAGCCCAAATAAGGGCATTTACACCGAGGGCGGAGCTGTTCTTTCCAGGACAGGCTTTACATTTCAGTCCGAGTACAGCTAAAGCTGATGCACCGGCTTAGTGCAAAAACACACAACTCCAGCCAGGCTTAATAAAATGAAGCAGAAAGGGTCGACATGACTCCAGGAATCTTTTATTTTGTATTTAACTTATTGATTCATAATGCAAACAAGAACCTGCCTTAAAACTGTCCAAAGTAACAAAACTGTAATAAAAACCGGCAGTAAGCGCTTTTAAAAACGGGTTATCCACAGAGTTATCCACAGCTTTTGTGGGTAACTCCAAATAGCCTAAGCCGTATAGTCACTTAGCAATAAAACATCAAAAATTATTCAAACATCATGGCTAAGTTGCATAGCGGAAACGCGCTGATTTTTAGAGTTGCCATTCCAGTCCCGATTGATCGCCTGTTCGACTATCTGGCGCCGGAACAGGATGATCCGCATACGGCCAGACCGGGCGTACGTCTGGAAGTGCCCTTTGGCAAGGGTAAAAAGGTAGGGGTTCTGGTTGAGATTGCCCAGGACAGCACGTTCGATACCGGCAAATTAAAGCGTGTGCTACGCATTCTCGATGACAAACCCTTGTTGTCGGCTAAAGACCTGCGCTTGCTGCAATGGGCCAGCCGTTATTATCACCACCCGCCGGGAGAAGTGTTCAGTGCGGCATTCCCAGTGGGATTGCGTCAGGGCAAACCGGCTCAGGTCCAGGTCGAAAAGCGCTATGTCGTGACTGAATTGGGTGAGGCTTACGCCCGTGAGCCGTTGAAGCGGGCGCCGAAACAGCAAGTGGTTCTGGAAAAGCTGCAAGGCCGGCCCGAAGGATATTCCGAGTCAGAACTGTCCGCCTGGAATGGCAACTGGCGGCCCGCGCTCAAAGCCTTATTGGAAAAAAAACTGGTGCAACAGACGGAAGATTCGCCCGGCACGCATCCACAGGCCATCATCCGGGGCAGCCTTTTTCCGCCCAATCCGCAGCAGCAGTCGGCGATAAACAATGTGTGCGAGGCCTTGGGCCAGTTTGGCGTGTTTTTGCTGGAGGGCGTTACCGGCAGCGGTAAAACCGAAGTGTACATGCAGATCATCAGTGCTGTCCTGGAGCGAGGACAGCAGGTGCTGGTGTTGCTCCCCGAAATCACGCTCACCCCGCAGCTGGAAGCCCGTTTCAGGCAGCGTTTTGCCGTTCCTATCAGTATCTCGCATTCCAAATTAAGCGACGGCCAACGCCAGACCGCCTGGCTCCAGATGCAGCAGGGCCGATGTTCGATCTTGCTGGGGACGCGTTCGGCATTATTCACGCCCTTAAAAAGTCCCGGACTGATTATTCTCGATGAAGAGCATGACGCCTCCTTCAAACAGCAGGAAGGCTTTCGCTTTTCGGCACGCGATGTGGCGGTCGTCCGCGGGAAACTGCTGAACATCCCGGTCTTGCTGGGATCCGCGACCCCGGCGCTGGAAACACTGCATAACGTCGATATGCAGCGTTACCGCCTGCTGCATCTGCCGGAACGAGCCGGCAATGCACGCGCGCCGGTGTTGCAGCTGCTGGACATCCGCAATAAAAAAATGCACGAAGGCATTTGCGATGCGCTGATTGAAGACATCAGGAAAACTTTGGCCAAAAAAGAACAGGCCCTGCTGTTCCTGAACCGGCGCGGCTTTGCGCCCACGTTGATTTGCCATGGCTGCGGGTGGGTTGCCCGCTGTCAGCGCTGTGACGCCAATCTGGTGATTCATTATGATGAGGGGCTGTTACGCTGCCATCATTGCGGTCGGGAGCAGCGATTGATCCAGCAATGCCCTGCCTGCAAAACCGGGGCATTGACGCCCTTGGGCTTGGGCACCGAACGCGTCGAGAAGGTGCTCGCCGGTTTATTTCCCGATAAGACCATCGTGCGTCTCGACCGTGATTCCACCCAGCGCAAAGGCACGCTTGAAACGTATCTGCAGCAAATCAACGAGGGCAAGGTCGATATTATTCTGGGCACGCAGATGCTGGCCAAAGGCCATCATTTTCCGAATGTGACGCTGGTGGCGATTCTGGATGTCGACAGCGGCCTGTTCAGCATTGATTTTCATGCCGCTGAAAAGCTCGCGCAGATGATTGTGCAGGTTTCTGGCCGCGCCGGCCGCGAGGAAAAACCCGGAAAAGTCGTCATGCAGACACGGCAGCCCGAGCATCCCTTGCTGACCACATTAATCAGCCACGGCTACCGCGAATTTGCCCAGACCGCATTGGCGGAACGCAAGCAGGCTTCGCTGCCGCCGTTCAGTTATCAGGCGCTGCTAAGGGCGCAGGCGGGTGATGGCGAATTTCCGCAGCAGTTTCTGAATGCCGTGGCCGAACTGGCGCGAGCGCAAGTTCGGCCTCATCTTCAGGTCCTGGGGCCGGTGTCGGCGCCGATGGCCAAACGTGCCGGCTTTTATCGATATCAATTGCTGTTTCAGAGCACCAAGCGGCAGGAATTACATAGTCTGCTCGATATACTGATGCCAAAAATTGAAAAACTCAAGGCGGCCAAAAAAGTCCGCTGGTCGCTGGATGTTGATCCGGTCGATCTTTATTGATAGGGTAGCAGGCTCATTGGCAATGGGTTGGGAGCATAACGATATGAAATCAATAACGGGGTTCATGATGGCGGCGATGCTGCTGACAACCGGCGGCTGTGATAATGACGGCCAGCCCATCAAGGCGAAGGCCGTCGGCACCGTCGTTCTCAAGTCGCAGCTCGAAAGCCTGGAAAAAGCCAAAGACGTCGAGCAAACTGTTCTGGATGCGGCGGCGCAGCAGAAGGAACAGATTGAAGCCGGCACCCAATAAACGTATTGAAAACAGGAAAGGCCATGACCAAAATTCTTGCATTCTCCGGCAGCGCCAGAAAAGATTCCTATAACCAGAAACTGGTCAAGATCGCCGCCGTCGGCGCCGAAAAGGCCGGGGCGGAGGTGACCCTGATCAATCTGGCGGATTTCCCGATGCCCATATTCAATCAGGATCTTGAAAGCGCATCCGGCTTGCCGGCTGAAGCGAGGGCATTCAAAAACCTGTTGATTGAGCATGACGGCTTTTTAATCGCCTCTCCTGAATACAATAGCGCGTTTAGCCCGTTGCTGAAAAACGCCATCGACTGGGCAACGCGCCGGGAAGGCGATGAAGCGCCCTTGCTGGCATACAAGGGTAAAGTCGCGGCGATTATGTCGGCTTCGCCCGGCGTATTGGGCGGCTTAAGAGGCTTGGTGTTTTTAAGGCTGATGTTGAGCAATATCGGCGTGACCGTGCTCGCCAACCAACAGGCGGTCCCGGGCGCAGCCCAGGCGTTTGATGCCGAGGGAGCTTTGCTTGATCCGCAAATGCAGGGCAACATTGTCAATATAGGCGTGGAACTGAGCGAGACACTGAGAAAACTCAGAACCCCATAGCCCGTTGCACTGGCTTCGAGAGGGATAGGGACCGGCTGGCCGGACATGGCGCCTTATCCCGGTATGCTTCTACGCCTGCCGTACTGCCATTCGATGGCAGTACGGCAAAGAGCAAAAGAGCATCTTGATCTGATTCAACGGACCGCCTTTCAAACCGCTCCCCTATCCCTTACTACCTCCTATCTTGGCGGAGTGGCCCGCAAAGGGGTTGTCCTGGATGGCTCGGGTTCGGTGGATTAAAGATCGGGAAGAGACTTTGTTGAACCTTGTGGCGGTCAAGAAATTAGGCCGTCATGTGGTTTTTGAAACCCCACTTTAGAAAACCGAAAGTTTCTTGCCGCGACCGGCTTCGTGCCGTTTTGGTTTGGTAGATCCGGCTGATGATTTCCCTTTCCGCTTCCAGCCAGTCGCAAAGTTCGTAACCAGGATTAAAGCCGCGTTTTTCCGCTTTGAAATAGGCGGCTTCGGCAATCATTCTTTCCGTGCTCACAACGGGGGCGGGAGCGACATACGCCGGTGCTGCCTCTGGGGTGAAGCCGAATTTCAGCAGCTCTGCAAAGGTTTGAGGGCCGTTGCCTTTGATGCCGATGATTGCCGGTTCCAGTTCTACCAGCGTGCCGAACAGGCGATCCCAAATCGACAACACCGCGCCGTAGTTGTTGTCGTGTTCGACACGTAGCGCCGAGTGGTGAGCCCGATGCAGATAAGGCGTGACAAAAACCCGGCCCAGTAATTTTTCGCCTGGAAACGCGATATTGGTGTGATGGAACATCACGAACAGCATCATGACGGCTTCTTGCAGCAACAGCGTTGTTCTATCCACTTCTAACATAATAATGTACGCGGCTTTTAAAACCGTGGCGATCAGCAGTTCGACAATGTGTATGCGAAAGGCCGTCGATACATTTATATACGGATCGTTGTGATGCACTTTGTGAAACATCCACAGGCTATCAAAACGGTGACTGGCCCTATGCCAAAGATAAAACATCAGATCGAGCACCAAAAACGACAACAGGGCCCGGGTTGCCGGATGCTCAAGATAGTCAGGAAAGTCGCGATCCGGGCTGTATTGCTCGGCCAACAGCAATAAAGATGACATTGAAAGCAATGAAAACACGATGCTGTTAAAGATGAAGATCTTGGCGTTGGTTCGATAGGATTGACGCAAGCGTGCTGCCGGTCTTTTTACCTTGGGCGAGTAACATTCGAGCGCTGACAGGATGACGAAGAACATCAGCAGTGCCGCGCTGGCCAATTCGGTTGAGGTAATGGTTGGCCAGTTGAAATGATAGTCAACAAAGAAGGTTGTTGATGTAAGTTTACTTAACATAGTATTGCCCTCGTTTAGATTAATTAGTCATTCAGGACAGGGTGATTTTAACTAACAAAAATTAAGGCTTCATGAAGGGCCGCTAATTAAAATTCTGCCATTGGATGCTGCTGACTCGATAACATTGGTTGGAATCCAAAAATTCAGATCAATTTTGCTTAGAAAACAGCAATTTTCAGGCCATATTCGGTAGAGGATAAGGACAGAGGATCAAATAAATCACCTCAGCCTTTGTGAGGCAAGCTTTAAAGCCAATGCAAGCAGTCGGCACGGAGGTCCACGCATGTTGTTAATGCGCTAAAAAATGTCGTTTTTGGGCTACGAAAGAGCATCAATCCGGTGCAACAGCGACTCGGTTTGCACCAACTACAGTATGAAAGCACGCCGACAAGGCGAAGATGAGGGGCACTTAACAGTACAGCGGCATTTTCCCCTCTGTATTCATGCTATTATCAGCGGGTTTCTTCCTTTATCCTAACTTTTATATTTTAAATATAAGTTTTTTTCTCTGATTGGCCCTGGAACTACTGGAAGGAAGCACAGAATGTCTGCGCCGGTTTTGCTGAATTTGAGTACATAACATGCAACAGGATTTCATTATACAGAAATGGGCGGTCTGGCCGCCGTTGCTGCCCGATGCAGAGCAGGATTCAGTCAGACAGGAAGCATTGCTGGCAAGCGTGCCGAAAATGTTGAAACGTCGATTGAGTCCGCTGGCCAAAATAGTCTTCTGTGCCGCCAACCCCTGTATCGACGAGCACAGGATGGTGCCGGTGGTATTCAGTTCCACTCACGGTGAGCTGACCAAAGCCTTGGCCATGATGGAAATGCTGGCAGCCAGGGAGGAAATTTCTCCGACCGGCTTCAGCCTGTCGGTACACAATGCCATTGCCGGGCTGTTTTCGATGGCCTGGAGGAATAAGCTGCAATGCACCGTAGTGGCGCCGGGTGAGGAAGGCTTGGCGGCGGCCTTCATTGAAGCCCTGGGGCTGCTGCAGGAAGGTGAGGAGCAGGTGTTGCTGGTGTTTTATGATGAGCCGCTGGCGGACTTTTATCCTTCTGCGCCGTATAAATTGTCGTCGGATGAGAGTTGCGCCCTGGCTTTGCGTATTGCCAAAAGCGGTGAGGGGCAGGCGCTGACCCTGTCATCATCGACCATGAGCGGAGATGATGGCGAACAAGCCGTGCAATTACCGGCCTTTATCCGCTTCCTGGCGGGGCCGCAAGCGAAACTGCTGCTCAAAACACCCCGGCACGGCTGGTGCTGGGAAAAAAGAGTCAAGGCGGCATAAACGTCTATTATCTTGCAGGCCGATACCGTTTTGACTCGGGCAGTTTTGGCCGATATTCCCGATACGCTCTTCCTGGCTGAAAAGCCTTGCCGGTTCCCTCAGCGGGGTTTTGATTTGGCGATGCGTGTCGGAGATGATAAGGTGCTGGGCGATTTTCAGGCGATGGGGCATAACACTGTAATCGTCCCACGTTTCAAACGCAATTTAGAGAATTATTTTAGGTCAACAAAGAGAATGCAATGAGCAGTTTGGAGAACGAATTAAAAAAATTGATTATTGAATCGCTGGATTTGGAGGATGTCGGCGTGGGCGATATCGACAGTCAGGAGCCCTTGTTCAACGAAGGATTGGGACTGGACTCGATCGATGCGCTGGAGCTGGGGCTGGCGATCAGAAAAAAATATAATGTCCGGATCGATGCAGAAAAAGACGATGTGGAGAAAATATTCGCCTCGGTCGCTGCGCTGGCTGAATTTATTGAATCTGAACAGAGGACCGTATGAAAAATCGCGAGGACATTCTGCAGCTGATCAGGGATATCATGCAGGAGTTGTTTGAAATTGACGCAGAAGAGGTCACACTGGCGGCTCGCCTTTACGAAGACCTCGATTTTGACAGCATCGATGCGGTCGACATGATCGTTAAATTGAAGGAAATGACCGGCAAGGCGGTCAAGCCTGAAGATTTTAAAAACGCCCGCACCATCAATGACGTGGTGGAAGCGGTCTATAAACTGATCAACGACTGATGCGCAAACTGATTAACAGCGTGATGGCAGTCTTGATGCTGTTATATCCCCTGGCCGTTTATTACGGCATTCAATATATACAGCCCTGGCAAATTGCGGCGCTGTTGGCGGGGCTGCTGTGCGTGCGTCTGCTGATCGGCGGGGCCGCCGACCGCGGCAATCGACTGCTGGTGATTGCGGTGCTGCTCTATTGCGGATTTGCCGTCTGGCAGAACAGCCTGGTCACACTGCGCTTTTATCCGGTGCTGGTCAATTGGGGGCTGTTGCTGGTTTTTACCGCCAGCCTGTATTTCCCGCCGCCGGTGATCGAAAGGCTGGCGCGTCTCCAGCATCCCGACTTGCCGCCGAAAGCGGTGCTCTATACCCGGAAAGTGACGCAGATCTGGTGCGTGTTTTTTCTGCTGAATGGCTTGGCGGCCGCCGCGACGGCGCTGTGGTGCAGTTTCGCCTGGTGGAGTCTTTACAACGGGTTCATTGCCTATCTGTTAATGGGATTGTTGATGGCGATCGAATATGGGGTTCGAATCCGGACTCAGGAACATGTGCGCTGAACTGATCTCTCTCTCCCGATGCGCCCTGACCGAGAACCCCGACCGGGTTGTTTCCGTGCATGCCGGACAGACGATAGGCCGGGATCAATTTTGTGCAGAGGTTGCAGGGCTCGCGGCCTCATTACGACAACAGCCGCAACAGCGCTATGCCATCTATTGCGAAGAGGCTTATCCATTCGCAGTACTGTTGTTCGCCTTGTTGCATGCCGGCAAGCAGGTCTGGATTCCCGGAAATAACTGCCCGGCCACCGCCGATAAACTATTGCGGCAAGATTGCAGCTTTTTGGGAGAGTGGTCGGGGCGCGAAAGCGCCGTGGCGCCAGCCCAATCGACATCACCATTGGTGCCGCTGGATTTGTCTGCAGCGCGGCTGACTATCTTCACCTCCGGCTCCAGCGGCGAGCCCAAAGCCATCGCCAAAACCCTGTTGCAGCTGCAGCGTGAAGTGGAGGTGCTGGAACGGCAGTGGGGCGCGATGCTGGGTCAGGCTACCGCGGCCGCGACGGTCAGTCACCAGCATATTTACGGCCTATTGTTCAGATTGCTTTGGCCGCTGGCCAGCGGCCGCTGTTTCTACAGCCGGATGTTTTTGAGCCCGGAGCCGATGCTCAAAGCCGTGGCGGCGACACCGGCCTATTGGGTTGCCAGCCCTGCCCAGCTTAAAAGGCTGGACGAACTGACCGCCTGGGATGACGTGGCCCGATTAACGGCGATATTCAGTTCCGGCGGCGCCTTGCCCGCCGAAGTTGCTAAACAAATCGAACAGCGCAGCGGCCAGCAGGTTGCCGAAATTTACGGCAGTTCCGAGACCGGCGGCATCGGCTGGCGGCGAACGACGGCCGATGCAAGCTGGACGCCATTTGCCGGCATCAGCCTGGCAAGCAACGAGGGGCGCTGTCGGCTGCATTCGCCGTTTTTGCCCGAAGCATCCTGTTGGCTCGATGACCAGATTGAAGTGCAGGCCGATGGCCGCTTTACCCTGTCGGGCCGGCTCGACCGTATCGTCAAGGTGGAGGAGAAGCGCTTGTCGCTGGATGAACTGGAGCAGGCGCTGATGAACTCGGAATGGATCGCACAGGCGCACAGTCTGTTGTTGTCCGACAAAAGGGACCGCATCGCCGCGGTCACCGTATTGACCGAGAGCGGAAAAGCCCGTCTGCTGCAGGGTCGTGCGGGCATGATCAGGCAATTGAGAGCGCAGTTAATGCAGGTTTTCGAGACTGTGGTGCTGCCGCGAAAATGGCTGTTCATGAATGCCTTGCCGCTTTCGCCCCAGGGCAAAATTAACAATGTCCTGTTGCAGCGACTGCTAATGCTCGATGCGGCCAAATTTCCTCAGCTGCTGTATTGCCACCTGGAGGGCGAAAAGGTAAAGCTGAAGCTGCGCATTCAGCCGGAACTGGTTTATTTTGACGGACATTTTCCGGGCCAGCCCATTTTGCCGGGTGTAACGCAACTGGCCTGGGCCGAGGAATACGGAAAAATATTTTTTGCCATCGAGCAGCCGTTTATAACGATGGAAGTGATCAAATTTAAAAAAATTATCCAGCCGGATGCACTGATCACGATGACGCTGGAATGGAAAGCCAGCAGCGGCAAGCTGTATTTCGAGCTGAGTTCAGCCACCGAGTCGCACAGCTCCGGACGCATGGTTTATGGAGTGAGCCGATGAGTCACTGGGCGCAAATGGAGGAACGCGGCATCATCTGGGGCATGCAGGCGCTGTTGAAAGTGTATCTGTTGTTCGGGCGCAAGGTGCTGCAGCTGTTTTTATATCCGGTAGTCAGCTATTACTGGCTGACCAACCGCAAGGCCCGGCAAGCCAGTCTTCAGTATCTGCAGCGGGTCTCGGCCTATTTGCCTGATACCCGTTTACAGACCGGTTTGTATGGAAGCTACCTGCATTTCATCAGTTTTGCCAACGCCATCATCGACAAACTGGCTGCCTGGAGCGGTGCCATCTCGCTGCAGGATGTCGAGTATCATGGCCGGGAGGCGATCATCAGGCAGCTTGAACAAGGACAAGGCGTGCTGATTCTGGGCTCTCATCTGGGCAATCTGGAAGTCTGCCGGGTCATCGCCCATTTACGTAAAAACATAATGGTCAATGTATTGGTGCACACCAAGCATGCGGAAAAATTCAATACCCTGCTGAACCGCTATGCCGATAAGGGCCGGATGAACCTGATCCAGGTGACCGAGATGAATGCGGCAACGGCGATGCTGCTGCATGAAAAAATCGAGGCGGGCGAACTGGTGATCATCGCCGCCGATAGAACGCCGGTCAGCGGTCATAACCGGGTTGCCCGGGCGAATTTTTTGGGCAGACCGGCCTTGTTTCCGCAAGGTCCCTTTATCTTGGCATCCTTGCTGAAATGCCCCGTGTATACTTTGATTTGTTTGAGGCAGCATGGCAAACAGGTGATTTATTTTGACCCTTTCAGCGACGGCCTGTCGTTTCCCAGAAAACAGCGCGACGCGATGATACAGCGCTGCGCGCAGGATTTTGCCGACATCTTGCAACAATATTGTTTGCAGGAGCCTTTGCAGTGGTTCAATTTTTATGATTTCTGGCAGCTGGGCGATGAATAAAGCCATCGTCGACTGCGCCGTCGAAATCGAAGTGCCGTTTTTCGATATCGATCTGATGGAAATCGTCTGGCACGGACATTATGTTAAATATTTTGAAGTCGCGCGCTGCGCCTTGCTCGACCAGATCGGCTATAACTATATGCAGATGCGCGCTTCCGGCTATGCCTGGCCGGTCATCGATCTGCGCATACGCTATGCCCGACCGGCGAAGTTTGGGCAGAAAATCATGGTTCATGCCGACATCAGCGAATGGGAAAACCGTTTGAAAATGAACTACCGGATTGTCGATAAACTGACCGGTGCGCGTCTGACCCGCGGTCATACCTATCAGGTGGCCGTCGATATGGCGAGCGGCGAAATGTGTTATGAATCCCCATCGATTTTATGGGAAAAACTGGGATTGCATAAGCCGTGAAGGATTACGATGTCATCGTCGTCGGCAGCGGCATTGGCGGGCTGACGGCCGCGGCCTTGCTGGCTAAAGCGGGAAAGTCGGTGCTGATGCTGGAGAGCCACGACCGGCCCGGCGGCTATGCGCACGGTTTCAATCGAAAGAGATACCACTTCGATGCCGGCGTGCACCTGATCAGCGGTTGCGGCCCACAGGGTTACCGCGGCGGGCAGGTCATTCATAAGGTGTTGCGGGCGCTGGGCATCGAAGAAGACCTCCAGTTTATAGGCGTTGACCCTTTCAGCCATGCCTATTATCCCGGACTCAATGCCGAGCTGCCGCAATCGATAGACGCTTTTGTCGCCACGCTGGCGCCACTGTTTCCGAACCAACAACAGGGCTTGCAGGCCTTGACCCGGCTTTGTCTGCAGGTGGCGGAAGAAATCACCGTGGCGGAAGAAGTCATGGCCGAAGTGGATCTTAACCGGGCGCAAGAATTAATGCCGGCGCTGTTTAAATACCGCAAAGCGACCCTGGCCGAGGTCGCAAAACAGTTTATCAACGATCCCAAATTACTGGGACTGTTTGCCAGCAACTGGCCCTACCTGGGTCTGCCACCGTCGCAAGTATCCTTTGTGTACTGGTCCACCATGTTCATCGGCTATATGGTCGATGGCGCTTATTACTGCAAGGGCGGATTTCAACAATTGGCCAATGCCCTCGCCGAAGGTCTCCGGCAAAACGGCGGCGAGATCCGGTTCAGGTCTCCGGTGGAAAAAATACTGGTCGAAAAGGAGCGGGTCGCCGGCGTCATGGTCGAAAGACAACGGCTGTCGGCTCCTGTTGTCATTTCCAATGCCGACATCCGGCATACAGTTTGCGGAATGATCGGGGAGCAGTACTTTCCGCCCCGCTTCATCCAGCGCATTAAAAAAATGCAGCAATCCCTGTCCATCTTTGTCGTCTATATCGCTACCGATATCGATCTGACGGCTTTGAATATCGCCCATGAGTCGTTTTGCTACGACGATTTTGATCATGA